>WLWG01001752.1_pt1 | contig 18438 bp, 28 predicted proteins | sample 6712871 | NCBI WGS metagenome assembly WLWG01 (sample SAMN12718693, study PRJNA515312) | sponge metagenome | isolation source: marine sponge | host: Mycale hentscheli | place: New Zealand: South Island, Marlborough, Capsize Point | collected 2003-05-01
GCATGGTCACAGGTTTGGGCTCACAATGGGCAGAAGGTGCGGGCGCAAGCGCTCAGGCATTATCTGACCTGGGTGTAGCAGGCTTTACTGCTCTTAACACAGCAGGTGACCAAACAGTTGCCATGGGCACAGTAGGCTTTGAAACAGTTGATAGTGTAGCCACAACAGGCTTTACTACAGTTGATAGCGTAGCCACTACTGGCTTTGGTACAGTAAGTGATGTAGCGGGTATGGGCTTTGATGCCTCAACCGTCTTGGGCGTTGCTGGTATGACTGGCATGGAAAATGTCGCCACACTTGGCTTTAGTGCCACAACCGCTGTGGCAAGTCAGGGCATGACTGACCTGGTAACTGTGGGTACTGCTGGAATGACTGGCATTGAAACCATGGGCACAGCAGGCATTGACAGTCTGGGAACAATGAGCACTAACTATAACACATTGTTGGGTACAATCAACACCAGCAACAATACATTGGTTAATGACATTAGCACCGATTATCAGGCCATTATTGCTGATCTTCAAGAAACAATCGACGCACTTAGCACTGCTCCGTAGCACTGCTCCGTAGCACATAAACCCCCATTTACTACACTGGGGGTTTTTTCTGACTAAATATTGATATGATAAAAATTACCTACAAGCATTGGACCAAAGACAAAGTTTTGGAAGTTGTGGGTGTAATGCCACCAGAACTCAACAATGGCAGTAGCGACCGGTTCGTGGTACAAAAACCCACAGGTGACTATGAAGATGTCATTAAGAATACGGTCATTACAATAGAGGAAGTTGACACTGACTAAAAGTATGCTATACTATATGTATGATAGTGTGTATCTGTAAAGGCATAACAGACTCGACCATTCGTGAGATGCTGACTTATACTGATCTGGAAGGCATCAAAGAGATCACAGGTGCTTGTACTCAGTGTGAGACTTGCTGTGATGCCCTCAAGGAGATAGTTCGTGAGCAAGAACAAGGATGACAAACATCATGACTTACAGAACCATATCATACCCACCAGAGACAAAAACGGACAGTGGTGGTATGGCTATCAAAAGGTCAGGATGGTAACACATCCAGAGTGGAGCAAAGACTTTTTTAACCGTAACAAGGACAAAGATGATGGACATTGAATACTGGTATATGCTGAGTTATGTAGTGGGCACTGCTACTGGCTGGTGGATGTTTAGAACTACTCGTGCTGAAAAGGAAGAGCTTATCAAGTCAAGTTGTGATCAGTTTATGCATCTGCTTATCGCTGGAGACTGCATCAGAGTAAAAGAGTCTGAGGATGGAGAGATTGAGATCCTTACAATCGACGAAGCCCAGAAAGAAGCAGAAGCCGAACAAGCATAGATAAGTATTAGCACGGGGATTAGCACAGTTTGGTAGTGCGCCTGCTTTGGGAGCAGGAGGTCGGAGGTTCAAATCCTCCATTCCCGACCAGATAAATGGCAAGTAGCTCAGTGGTAGAGCCGGTGACTGTTAATCACCTGGTCGTAGGTTCGATCCCTACCTTGCCAGCCAATTTTAAGGACCCATGAATAAAACTTTACTTACAAATGGATGCAGTTTTACATGGGGCGGGGGTTTAACATACCATAACTCTAATGAACGCTGGTCAAATATATGGCCAGGCATCCTAAGTGAAAAAATTGGCTACAATGATGTTAACCTTAGTGCTGGTTGTGGTAGCAACGCTCGTATATTTAGAACAACCCATGATTGGATAACATCACAAGACTCAGACACACTTTCAAACACCTTTGCCATAATACAATTTACTGAACCATCCAGATATGAGTTTTATCAACCAGAGTGGCATAAATGGACTAAAATTAAAATAGATGTTAGTCAAGTCAGGGCTATATCAAATGATGAGCAAGACCACTTAGAGGAGCTTTCACAGAAACGGTTTGAGACTTATACACCTGAAGAAGGAAAGTATTCGTTTTTGTCGTACCTGTGTGCCACAAAGTCATTGTTAGATAGCCACAATATTCCACACGCATTCTTTACATATGGGCATATAGAAATAGGTGATTACACTTTCGTAGATCAGAATTTTAATTGGGTAAACAATACCATGGAACAAAGCGATTTCTATAACATGTCTTGTGATAACTGGGGCATCAAGTTTAAAAACGCTCGAAGGCAGTGGGATAGAATACCCAATGACGGTCACTTGTCACATGACGGTCATAAAGAATTCGCAGAATATTTAGTAAGAAAACTATGCTTCAAGGCTTGACAAATACAGATTCTGTGCTATACTGGTAGTCGAAATGGGGAGGCTGGGCAAGAGTGAGCCCACCAGACTGTAAATCTGACGCGAAGGCTGTGGAGGTGCAAATTCCTCCTCTCCCCACCAAACATAGGAGCAGGACATGGACAATGTAATAGATTTCCCCACGCCTCGTGAGCAGGCTGGTGTTAGCATGGCTGAGGACATGGATAACCTGTTGGACGGTCTTATGGGTGCTATGTTGGCTCTGAAGCATTCAGAGAATGTGCCTGAGTCTGACCGTGAGGCAGACATGGAGGTTCTGATGCCTCTGGTTCTGAAGTATTTTACTCTGGCAGGTGAGCGTTATCCTGTGGAGGACTCAGAGGAAGAATGAAGTACTTTGAGTACCCTCTGGAGATCGACAGTCAAGGACTCAGGGTATGGGACCCAGATCATGTCACGCAGTTTACACCAGAGTATATGTTTGCCCAACACGCCTGGTTGCTTGGCTCAACATTTAGTTTCGAAGAACACCCTGACGGAGGGTTGTATCTAAAAAGAATTGTACCGGATGAGGGCCCTTAGCTCAGTTGGTCAGAGCAGTCGACTCATAATCGATTGGTCGTAGGTTCAAGTCCTACAGGGCCCACCAACAAGCCGATGGTATGAAAACAGTAGTACGCATCAGCATAAGGAAGTAGACCTTAGTATGGTAGATATCATGGACTATCAGGAAATATCACAATGCTTTAATGATATCTACGATTGTAGATATCCTACATTTGCACTTGGTGAAGTTTCTGATAAAAATTTGCATAAACTACAGCAAGGGCATAAAAAATTTATTGTGTTTGAAGGCAGAGAAGTTTTGCACGACGATGGCAAGAAGAATATCAATACTGGAGTGTTGGATGCTGTCAACAAACTACTTACATACTTACCAATTGACTGTGAGTTGACGCTTGTGTTTGATGTAACTGCTGGTAAACAACTTGACACTGACAGTTTTCCAGACAATGTAAAGATCGAACTTATGCCCTTTTGGCTGGTGTTTACTCATTGCGCTCATGAGTATCACAACCAAGCAAGTGTAGATAGTTACACTGACAGATCAGATAAATTTTTGTACATGCCTGGTAAAGTCAATAAGGCACACCGCATAGCAGTATTGCAGGCCATGCATCGCAATAGATGGTTTAAAAAACAAGTTGCGGTGTGGTCAACTAATTTTAGTTCGTTACCAAAGACTGGCAAGTATGTTGAACAGATCCAGGAAGTACTTAGATTATGGGACAGTAACCAGAGGTTTTTGACGACCATACCAGAGTTTTGTGAATATGACAATCAGTTGGATTATGATTTGAGCAAGCATGTTGATCACAATCATTTTCACATCACTGGCATACCCTATGATGTAGAGTTATACAATAGTGTGGGATTTGATATTGTTAGCGAAACTAATTTTTCAGGCAGAGATCATGAGCATTTGGATGTGGCGTGGATGACAGAAAAAACATACAGGCCCATATACAATACAACACCCTTTATACATATTTGCCAATCAGCCAATGATACATTAAAATCTCTGGGCTTCAAAACATATGAAAATCTGTATGGTATCTCAGAGTTTAGTCAGCCAGATACCAGAAACTTCTTTTTGGAATTTACCAAAGCAGTAAAGAACATGGTGTCATGTATTAGACAAAAGGATCCTGACTTGGCAAACAGAGCCATACATAACAAACAACATAGTATTCAACTTGCTAATCATTATGTCAAAAAGTATGATAGCATAGTAGAAAATTTTGCTGACTTTTTAGTAACACAGAGGGCACACCCTAACTGTTTACACTGATTAATCCGCCCGTAGCTCAGCTGGATAGAGCATCGGACTTCTAATCCGAGGGTCGCACGTTCGAATCGTGCCGGGCGGGCCAAACATAAGGATGGTAGATATTATGCCAGAATACACCGACACATTTAAGTTACCCAATGGCGCTGGTGGTATGGCCGCAGGAATGAAGCGTAATCGCATCAAAGATCGTATCATGGAGTTCTCACACGACACAGGCATAGATGTGACATATCATGTAGAAGGATATGATATGATTCTGAAATTTGCTAACAAAGAGGACTATGCGATCTTCAAGTTACACAAGTCAGAATACTTTAGTCCTGAAAGGATTCAGAACATACCTGGCAGGAGATTTAAATGAACGACCAGCCTTTGAGAATGTTTATGGCAGTCATCTGTGTTGTGGGCACAGTGTTTCTGTTTAACGCTCCACAGCAGATATCAGCAGACACTGATGTAGATGATGGTTTAACACCTCAGCAAATAGCGGCCATCATGCTGATCCTTCAGAGACAGCCACCCTGGCAACAGGTATGCTTCACTATCAATGGTGAGAAGCAGTGTACCACAGAGTATCAGACATACGAAGATCCAGAGTGGATTGTAAATCCTATTAACCCTGATCAGATATTTTTGAAGAGCTTGGATTTGAACTGGGCTATTGAGTGCGGTACTGAGGTCATTACTGAGCCCAACACGGGGTGTCTAGTGGGTGATGTGTACATGGGCATCACTGAAGAAGGTTTGGTGTTTACTAAAAATCCTACCGCTTAAAAAGTGTAAACTCACGCTCTACTCTAAAGATAGTGCGTGGGTTTTGGCCGTGTAGTTCTTTGTTATTGTCATCAAACGCATGAGCAACGTCTACCTCAAAGTTCCAGGATTTAACACTGTAGCGCAGGCCCAAATATGCCATGTCCACACTGGTCTCCTCCTTGTTATTGAAGGGAACACCATGAGTCGGGCTAGACAAATGTTCGACACCAAGCACTGCCACAAGCTCATCGGCATTGACGATTGGGGATATTAGTGTTATAATTAGTAATAGATATTTCATGTTATGTATGTCCTATGTCCGGTATTTGTAATACTTATGTGAATCCGGGTGTAAGTATGTTAGACTTATGGTAAATAAGCGGGAATAGCTCAGTGGTAGAGCTCCTCGTTGCCAACGAGGTGGTCGGGAGTTCGAATCTCCTTTCCCGCTCCATAAATAGAGGATATAGATTTGAGAGATTGGTTCGCGAGATCAATGACGAAGTTCTTTAGGTTCTTCGCAGATACATTTTTTGCTAAACGCTACGGCCATCGTGCTGTGGTGTTAGAGACCATTGCTGGTGTGCCAGGCATGGTTGCTGGCATGCTCATCCACCTACGCAGTTTGCGTGACATGGAGCGAGGCAATGGCACAATGATCCAGGAGATGTTGGACGAAGCAGTCAACGAAAGAAAGCATCTGATGTTTTTTATTGAGATTGCCCAGCCCAATTGGTTTGAGCGCGGACTCATAGTAGCCGCGCAGTTTATCTTCTGGCACTTCTACTTAGTGTTCTATATTTTAGCGCCCAACACGGCACACAAAATGATAGCATACTTTGAAGAAGAGGCTGTAAGGAGTTACACAGAGTATCTGGAACTCATCGAGTCTGGTAAGATTGAAGATGTTCCAGCACCACAGTTAGCCATAGACTATTATGGTCTCAAGCAGACTGCTAAACTGAGTCACATGGTGAGATGCGTAAGGGCTGACGAACAAAGGCACAGTGAAGCAAACCACAGAGCGGCAGGATTTTAAATGACAGCACAACAAGTGTTAATTTGGTTCAGCATACTATCACCGGTTGTAATGACGGCGGGTATGCTATATGGCGACTGGCAGGAGGGAGACTTTGTTCCCTTTTGGCAGAGACGTAAATCACAAGTAAACTCAGGAGCAAAGTTCGGATGAAAACCATAGGATTTTGGATCTATGATCTATACAATTTCTTTTTTAGTCTAAAGGTAAACCCACTTAGGTTTATCCCCAACGCATTTACACAGTACATACTGATGTTTTATCTGTCAGTGTTATGGACTGTGGTATTCACATTGTGGGCAGGATACTCTATCTACTTTGGGTTGGGCAGTGTAGCAGGACACTTACTGGTAGTGAGTGCTTTCTTTATTACTGCGCTGACCTTTCAGGATGCCGAAAAGAATGGCCATTTATGGGTAAAGCGGGTACCATTACCTGATCCATCCAAGAACAAATGTGTCTGGGACTTGGAGAAAGAAGGATGAAAAATGGAAGTCTTAGGAATCTTTACGATCATGATGTTGCCCATGATAGCTGGGGGCATCACACTATTATATTCACATCAAGCGACCAAGGACATTGGTCAGGAAATCACTCAGGAGGAAGAAGTATGAAATATTTAGTACTCGTAACAATGCTGGTATTAGCAGGTTGTGGAGCAAACGATCCAGGTGTAGCAAAAACCATGGCACCCACAAAGACACAACTTGCCGCACTGGAAGATCGCATCAAGCCTTATAGCATGGTAAACATCGAAGGCGCAACACAGGTAGCACAAGCACCTGCTTTGCCTGGCGAAGCCAAGTATGCGGCATGTGGTGCGTGTCACGGCGCACAAGGCGGTGGTGGTGTAGGCCCAGCTCTGGCAGGTCAAACTGTTGAGTATATTGTGGGCAGACTAAATCAGTACAAAGCAGGCGAGAAGGTAGGCTCACAGAGTAACATGATGTGGGCACAGGCTGGTATGCTTAGTGATACTGATATGTCTGATATCGCAGAATATATTCAGACCATGTGATTAAAAATTCATAAAAGTCAAGTGTAGTCTGGGGTCATCGCCAGAGTTGACAAAAGTATGAAACCTGCCTTGGTGTACAAGATATACGTCACCATTGGCAGGCATTCTAAACTGTTTATCATCATATATAAACCAACATCCTGAGTTAGTTATTAGAGGGATGTGGACGCAGAATTCCGTATCATCGGTGTGCCATCCATAAGAAGTATAGGGCATTTTTATTCTGTAGTGCGCGTGACTAAAGTCAAAGACGGATTTAACCTGCTTTATAACATCAGCCGTGTAAGGCATTTTTACTACATTGAAGTAAGTCTGTTCTGGATTTTGCAGTTTATATCTTCGTTGTACCCTAACCTCACCAAAATATTGATCTTCAAAATCATCTTCAGTAAAGTTGTCCTGGTACTCCTGAATTAAAGTATCTACGTCAACTTTGAATTCGTTTATGGGCTCTACCCAACCGTCGTATGTGCTCCTTTTCATATAGGTATTTAGCGACCAGTTGATTGACAGATACAAATAACGATAGTATAATTAGACTATGAAACTAGTATTCGCATTGTTAGTATTGGTAAATGACGTTCCACAGGATCCCATCTTGTTTGCTGATGTAAAGATGTGTAACACTATAGCACTGGTAACAGAGCAAGGTGTTGCAAGTGATAACATCAGTCAAAAGTCTCAGGGTAACCGCTTAGAAGCATATTGTGTGCCCAGAGTAGTGGAAAAAGACAGAACTGTTATTTCTGCCAATAAGAAGTAATCACACCTGTTAACGTGTCGTATCTCGATAAATAGTGTTGTATTACACTATAGGAGATACACATGAAAAAACTATTTGCTCTCATGCTCGGCATGAGTTCTGCACTGGCTGTAGCGGCCACTACCGTAACTTTCGACGATGGCACCTCCATTGAACTTTCAGAGGGCGAGAGCCTTTATGTGAGCACTGGTACTGTCTATGACCTCGGAAAGAGTGTTGCTGGCAACGGCGACATTACATATCGTTTTAGACCCAGAACACCTGTAACTGTGGGTGACCCTGTTGTTGTAGACGACGGTGGTGATGATGACACTGGCGAAACTGACAACTCAGGATTTACTGCAACATCCTGGGACGGTAACGATCGTTGGGAGCAGTGTGAAGCCTATGACCCAGACAACGAAAGCAACCTGGCAACAGTACAGGCGGCTTGGACTGAAGCGTGTGATAAGAGTGGTGATGGCAAGTATGAAATCTGTGATGATTACACTGTCAACCTGTTCGGTTACACCTTCCTGGATCAGCACTATTACAGAAAGTGTGTTTACGGCGTAGGCGGTTAATCACTATCTATAACCAATAAAGGAGCCTCAGGGCTCCTTTTTTTCTGAGTGTAACAAAACGGTAACAGGGTTTTCACTAAATAATGAGTTACCTTAATAGTATACACCATGTGGTGAAAAGCTAATACTGTAACACCTAATACTCAGACAATTAGACAGCAGATACCATTAGGAAAGATGCTCACTCTAAAATCCAAAAAAGGATAACAGAATGAAATACTTACTCGGGGGTATCTGCGCCATGCTTATATCTATGACCGCGTTCGCGGCAGATTCCCAACAAGAATACAACTTTAAAATAGCAACTCAGGATGGCTGGGAGTTTACCCATCGTCAGCGTGAGGGTAACTGGCATGCCGAAGTGGGCAACAAAGTAGGTCCCATAGAGGTCATGTACCGTTATGCTGACCTGGGCAGAAAAACTGAAAACCGCATCAAGTTTACTGGTGAGTTCTTCAATGTCACTGGCGCTTGGGGAGACCTTACTGTAGAGGGCCGCATGGAGTACAGGCATTTCGACATCACTGAGTCCTACTGGCGCTGGCGATTTATCGCAGAGTATGAAAAGCATATCTGGGGGCCTGCTCATTTGTGGGCTAAATGGCAACCCAGAGTGAGTTTCAGAGACAGAGGCAATGTTTTCGACGCTCGCGACCAGTTAGGCATCAAATTCAAGATCGATCGTATGAGAATCACTCCTTTCATCGAACGCTATTCCATAGAGGACTATGTACAACGACGCACGGTCACTGGTATTCACTGGGAATACAAGCTCTAATCTAGCATTTCTGGGCCCGATCTGGGCCCTTTTTTTCAACTTTTTTTAAAACTCCAAGGAAATCAAGCACTTAGACACTTGACAGATCGTCATTCTGTGTTATTATATATACATAGTTTGGTAAATGGGTTACTGAACTAGCGAAGCCCCAAGGAGATACACTATGGCTAAACTGCGAAACACATTCGACCTGGTACTTGACTCGTCACACGGATGGCTCAAGGTCCCAATGGCCGAGCTCGAGCGTCTCAACATCGTTGATGCGATTTCTTCTCACTCTTATGTCCGTAACGACGTGGCTTATCTGGAGCAAGACGTTGACATGGTTACCTTCCTGGATGCTCGTGTAGCAGAAGGCAAGCCTGTAGCCAAGGTCAAGGAACATAGCCGTAACGGTCAGAGCCGTATCCGTAAGTATGCAATGTTTGGTGGAGATCGAATGATCACCAAGACCAACTTGCTGACGGGTGTAGAGTTTGAACAGCGAGTGGATACCCCTCGCGCATGTGACCCCAGCACTGAGCTTTATCACTCAATGTAATTGGGTTGGCGGGGCCGAACGTAAACTGCTACATATTGCTAAGGGCGTCCCCGCCCTTTTTCAACCGATAAGGAAATCATCGTGAAATATTTTATTGCTTGTATCTTTTTATCAATCAGTCAGACTGTATTTGCATTTGAGGCGTTTGATTTTGAGATTTATCAACAGTCCATTAGGTGCATTAAAAAACCTGGCACTGACTATCTGGATTGTTCTTATGAACCTGTTGTGGAGGAGGAGGAAGAGGAAGATACAACACCTGTAGCGGTGGAACCTATTCCTGAAACTCCTGTAACATATTTTGAACTAGTTGAGGACGCATTTCCCGGTGATCCTAGTTCAGAATTCGTCTTCTTTACAGATACGCCCATAGTTAATGAAACCCGGAACGCATGGTCATTTATGCGTGAAGTGGATATTGATGGCGATGGCGTGGCTGAACTTATACAAACATTTAACAAACAGGTAAAAACTACGCCAGGTACTTCCACTAGCGAGTTAGAGGAAAATCAAATCCTTGCTTGGGACTTTCAGGACACAGCCTTTGTAAATGTCACTGATGAATACTTTGATAACACAGACATGGAGTGCCACGCTGATAGCATGGAGTCCAAGAATGCAGAAATAGATATCAATCAGGACGGCCAGATTGATTTCTTTTATTCCTGCAATCACGAGGATGGGGCTCTAAGACTTGCCAAGGACGGTGGCTATCACTCCCAGCTCGTGGGATTTATCAGCCAATTTGATGGCAAGTACAAGATGTACAAGTTTGGCGAAGAAAAATGGTGGCACTCAGTGGGTGTAGGCATGGACGAAGATGGCGTACCTTTTGTACACGCCGCAGGGTATGTGCCTGACGGTATCAAGGAGTCCAACAACTATGAGACTGATGGCAAATTTAAATACACAAATAATCTGGTTCAGAACGAACGTTATTACTACGACTACAACTCAGACGAAATGGTCATAGAGAACTCTGATAACTTTCCAGACATTCAGTCTGGATACGGCGGCCCTCTGGAGATCGCTAGATACTATGACTACACAGATCTGCTGATACAGCGTCCTACTAAACTAGACATGAAAGACTTTGCTAGGGAAAACAACTGGGAATGGCCTGCGTATGCGTTGCAAGCCTACTACCTGGATGAACCCTATGGTAAATGGCAACGTTCAGAAATGTTTGAGATGGACTATGAACGTCTGGGCGAGATTGATTATGTAAGTTGGGATGGTGCCTTAAAAAGACGCGAGATCTTAGACATAGATGGTTATGTAGCCATGGCAAATGCTGGAGGTCTTGACCCAAACTGCGAACTCACGCTCTATCCAGATCAGGAACCTGTGATCCTTACCACTATGTCTATTGACTGGCTTCCAGGCTGGGCACCTGATGTCACACTGATAGACCAGACTGATGAAGGTTCAGATAACGCAACTTTATCAGTACAGAAGTTTTACCTGATGGATTTTCAGAATCAGGAAATAATTAACCTGGGCGGTATAGAAATCGATGGTGAATCTCCAGTGTTTGGCGGCAAAGAGTTGAGCCACCTAGGGCCGCAATGTATGGATGTCAATCAGGATGGATATGACGACATCGTGCTGGGGTACTTTTGGTGGAATGACTATAGATATGATTACCCTGATGATCGTGAGGGTTTAGTTTGGGAGACCAACAATCAGATAAAGGTGTTAATAAATCAGCAGGATGGAACTTTCAGTACTCTCGATATTCCAAGCTCAGAGGACCTGCGTATCAAGCAGATCCAAACTGGTTTTAAAGCGGGCTCTATGACTGGCGATTACAACGGCGATGGCATCCTGGATGTAGTGACATATTACAGCTCAGTTGGTAATTACCTTGGTCCTAATAGTTTGGAGATGAATTTTTACAAAGGCACTGCGAAAATCCTTGAGGCTCAGTAACTTAGAGCTTGACAGACCACAGAAATGTGTTATCATATATAGACACTGGAGAGATTGATATGGACCTTAGTTTACTAGACACGACCGAACTGCTTCAACTTATGTTTGCCGAAGGTGGTCCTGACATGATCTCTGAGTATGCGACAGCAGACCAGATCACAGACCTTGAGTCTCTAATGATGGACCACTACGCAGAAAAACATGCTGGTGGTGAACATTTAGTACACTGGGAGGCATCAGAGTATGTCCACTAAAGCAAAAGAAAAGATTTACGCTAGGCTAGATACTGCTTATCGAGATCTGTTAGTACCAGTGGAGTTACTCGAGCGAGTGGTTTCTGAATGTCATTTAGTCAGAACACATTACGAAGATGGCAAGCATCACATCACAACCGTTGAGTCCCTGACCAAGTTTGAGATCAACACAGAAGAAGATCTCAGAGCTGGTATTGTACAGATGGAACTCGAGGGCAAAAACTAATGGCTACTATCCTTAAGGAGATTACTCAGTGGGATATGCCTGTGGCTAACCATACATACAAGGTTAGTGCTGGTGGCAAACTGTTAGGCTACTGGCCTAGATCAGGCGACAAGTATGTAGAGCTATCAGGCAAGATGCGTTTTGATCGTGCTCGTCGCAAGTTCGAGACACTGGCAGAAGAAGCAGAGACCAACGCTGGCATCAGAGTAGAGGGTAGTAACGGTAAGATCTATTACATAGACGAAGGCAAGTGTAGTTGTCAGGGCTTTAAGTTCCGTGGCGACTGTAAGCATATCCGTGAACATCTTCCTCAGTCTTGAAGGGCGCTGGCCCCAAGCCAACCTGTACTCACAGTTCTGCTATGATATCCTGTATGATATCCTGCCAGACCAAGACCGTGACGTATTTGTAGACATCAAGCTCACGCACCACGCAGACGGACAAGCCGCAGGATATTGTAGGGGCGACGAGGACGAGGTCTACATTCAAATTGCTCGCAACAGTTGTGATGTGCCTTATACTCATTCTGAATTAGCCCGCAACCTAGCACATGAACTTATCCACGCATATCAGTTCATTACTAATAGCCCTAAGTTAGAGTCAGAAGCCTACGGCAAGGAAAACATACTCGTAGAAAAGTATTGGGCTAAATAGTCATATGAGCAAAGAAGATATGTTAGACCTGAGCGTAACAGCCGCTCAGATTAATACAGGCGAGTTTAACCCATACGACAAGTATGTAAGTACAGATACTGATCTCGCAGAGCACGTTGATTACTGGAACGTTGAGTTTGTACAACCCAGCCATCCTGTCATGAACCGTGCCGCCCGTGTAGATCCATTCAGTGCTACTGACGTAGACTGGCGTGAGCGTGAGCAAGAGCTTATCGCTTACATGAACATGAACCACGGACTTGGCTTAGCCGCTCCACAGATTGGTAGCAGTTACAGAATGTTTGTGATGAAGCACGATCACATGGGCGACATAGGCATCTATAACCCAGAGATAGTAAGCACATCAGACACTGAAGTTATGTGGCAGGAGGGCTGTCTGAGCTTCCCCCTGCTGTATCTGGGTGTAAAACGTCCCTCAGAGATCACTGTACGGTACACTAAAGCTGACGGTGAGACAAGAATTGAAGTCAGGATGGACGGCAGAGATGCCAGAGTGTTCCTACACGAATACGACCATCTGGAAGGTAAATTATTTCTTGATACTGTGAGTTTATTAAAGATCAACCGTGCCAAAGAGCAACGCAAAAAACTCCTAAAGAAGTTTAACAGGGCACAAAAGCAGAACCTATGAACCACTACCCGTTTTGGGTGCCTGACTATGACCGTGTAAAAGATCATACACAGGACTACCCAAACGTAAGAAAGATATTCGAGCACCCCACTAGCTTCTGGTATGGACAGCGTAGTGGCAAGCCCATTAAGAATCTTACTAAACGAATGAATCGTCTGTTTGCCAGAGCAGGCGATTGTTTGCCTGTGTTGGTGTGCTACAACCTGCCTAATCGTGACATGGGACACTACAGCAAAGGCGGCGGTAAGAGTGTAAATGACTATCTAGAATTCATAGAGCAGTTTGCTGAAGGCATAGGCGATCGCAAACCCATAGTTATCTACGAGCCTGATGGCTTACCACACACCACGGCTATGAGCAAATACGAAGCAGACCAGCGTCTAGATATGATGCTCAGTGCTACCTATTTGTTAGCACACAAAAGCAAAGCCAGAATATATATTGATGTAGGACATAGTAATTGGTTAGAGCCTGAGGAAGTAGGCAAACTTCTCAACAAGTTTAACGTAGACAGAATACCAGGATTTAGTTGTAACGTGAGTAACTACAGAACCACCATAGAGAGCATGGCGTGGGCACTCAGAGTAGGCGAGTACACTGAGCGCAGACACTTTGTGATAGATACAAGCCGCAACGGAAACGGTCCCTATGGCAATGAATGGTGTAATCCTCCTGGCAGGAGTTTGGGACACCCTCCCACTACAGACACCAAACACCCATTGTGTGATGCGTTCCTATGGATAAAGATACCCGGTGAATCAGACGGCTACTGTAACGGTGGTCCCAGAGCAGGCAGATTTTGGCCTAAGTATGCTAGTGAGCTAGTAGATAACACAGAGTGGATAAAATGAATTTTAGATTTTTTGGTGACAGTTGGTTTTGGACATGGTATCGATCTAAAGTTGATGGAGATAAAACTTCTAATTTTTGTCGTTCCCAAGCCATGGAAAGAATAGACAAATATGAGGGTGGTTTAAGTTTAATTAGAATACTGTTACAAGAAATGGGGCACACAGTTAATAATTATGCAAGGCCTGGCACAGGTTTTCGAAGCACTAGACTAGCATATGAGTCCAATGGTTGGGGTACAAAAGAGGTTCCCTCCATCAACATTATATTTGTTTCATCTAATCTAAGGCAATTTCATAGCACTGAAGGCAGGGACTTTATTCAGTACGATGTTGATCTTTCCAGTGTAGATAATTTTATCAAATGTTATGATGATTTGATGATCAAAGATTTGAAAAACTTAATGCATTACAATAATCCTAATGATACTTATCTGTTAGTATCTGGTCAAGAAAATTTACCCATGGATGTCTTCATGGCGGCAAAGAATAAAATTAAACTAACGCATGGGTGGGAATTACCAAACTGGCATCTATTGAGCGAAAGCATACTCGTGGACCTTGCGTGTGCATACAATGGGACACCTTATCCTAATTATAAAAACATACAAGAACTAAGAGATTTCCTGATGTCTAAAACACCTAGATTTGGTATGTGCAGAGCAAATGAAATTGGTGTACACATGGATGCTAACAACGTTCAAAACATTGGAGAGGATCTAGTTAGTATGATTGAAGAACAAAATGATACATTCGTAAACTTTTGGAATGATGGTAGTATCTACCATACAACAATTTTAATGACACCTGACACTTCACATTTAGGCTTTACTGGCCAGGTATACTTTGTAGATTTTGTAATGAAGTTTCTGGAAGATAACGATATAGTATATTAAAGACCTGAAACGCCTGAAGGATCTCTGTCCTCTGGCATAGTCTCATCGTCTGGATCGTCGTAAACTTCTACACCACTATCAGCGGCACTACAGTCTACGCTCTTTTTAAGCTCTGACTCCAGATAGTCCAAGGCACCATCCAGATAGTCCTGAGCCTTTACTACCTTTGCTTGCCACCAGTGTGGCAGGTCAGCATTGTCAGGAAGGTCTGCTAATAGTTTGTGAAGTTTTACTGCTGAACAGCCTGCTTGATACAGACCTGACTTGAGCATATCTCGCTCGTCATCAACGTGACCAACTGCGTCCTTTTCTACATCAGGGATAACAAGATTCTTATCGTCATTCTCTTCCCACTGTGTATCCTCAAATGCGGCGCCTACCCAGGCACTCTCCATGAGGTTTAACATTTTGCGCATGTCAGTCATTTCTTCATCCTTTTCTCAAATGCTTTTAACAGTGGTAGCAAATCCTGTGTGTGCGATGTTACTACCTTGCCGTCAAATATACTCTTTACTACAAGCGATAATTCTTTGTCTGTGTCTACAAGTTCAGTCTCTATGTGAAACTTTCTTTTTATAAGGCCCAGGGCCTTACGTTCCAGATTGTCAAACAACATTACAGTCCTGCTAATTTCTTCAGTTCTTCCATTGTGGTCTCAATTGCGGTGTCCTGAGACTCACGAGCATTTGCATATGGATCAGCAACTACCTTGTAGTTCTTACCGCCTTTCTTACACTTACCCTTGCGCTTGCCTGATTTTACTTTGCCGTTCTTACACTTGTTAGTGCCGTATGCTTTGAGGTCACCAGCCGTAACAGGATCAGTTACTACAGTAGCAGTGCCTGATCTGCCTGTGCGGCTAGCAATACGGTTCTTGGCACGGAGGATAGCAGTACCCATCTGGTCAGCCTTTCTCTGTGCTGGTGTTAGGTAACGCTCGTCCATGTTCTCAGTCATGCCCAAACGCTCTTGGTATGTTTCAACCATTTCCTCAAGCTCAAGCATCTGACGTAATACTCTGCCAATAGCCTGGTTGCCTGACAAGAAGCCATCACCGATAGCCTCTTCCATGTTAGCGCAATCACAGCCTTCACAGTCTGAAGCACAGTTACAAGGACCGTCGCCACAACATGGGCAACCAGCGCCTTCTTCTACTTCCTCGTACTCGCCACATGGGCTTGGACGATGGTAACCACCGTTCTTGGGATCTGCTGGGAATGGATTGTTGGGACCTGGCTCGTCTGTACCCATGGTGCCACAAGCAGGACCGCCTACACATGGTTGTTGTCCACAACTTGTGCAACCCCAGCTCGACTCGTCCAGCTCACGGAAGGCACTCATTACGTCTGGCACAAAGTCTGGATTGTCCATGACATACCTGCCCAACTTGAGCTCCTTGGCTACATGAGCAAGGTGCTTGATAAAGCCCTTTTCATCTTCCAGGCTTGCACCCATGTCTTTGACCTTCTGAGCAATGTCACTATCGTTCATTTCGTTTACAATGGGGTCAAGCTCTTCGTCATTGTATCTGTCTACCATACCAAAGCCAGCGTTGTCGCCTTTGTAGGGCTGTACTTCGCGCTCGTATCTGGGCTCTTCTGACACATATACATTGTCGCAGTCAATGCCTGCCAATCTCATGAGCTCTACCACCTGATCTTCGTATGTGGGGCAATCTTCGTCGTCCTCATACATGGGATCATGGGGAGGGTAATAATGCTTCTGTGGCTTACCAGCGCCGCCAGTACCGGTGTGCTCACCGTCCAGTGGATCGTCATCGCCGTATGGATTTACGGCTGGCTTGCCTGGATATCTGTTGTCTGGATCACACTCTGGATCACCACCAGTGATACCTGCTGTGCCATCGCCTACTTGTACTTCACCAATAACTGGCTCAAGTCCTGCGGCAATACGCATTTGATTTAATTCTTCTGACTCGTTGGGGCTACCAGCGTATGTGGTAATACCTGCACCACTGGGAGCGTTACCCATGCCACCACCGTCTTGCTCATCTTCGGGATGTTGCTCAGGCCATGGCATAGCATTGTTTTCCTCATCAACTTCACCGTTGGGTACTCTGTCACCTGGCTCAACTTCCCAGGTAGGACGCTGGTACTTCTTGACATTTTGATTTACCTGATCGTTATTCTCTGGTGGATAAGGATAGGGAATCTCATGCTTGTCATTCTTTGAATGTGGATCTTCTGAACCAGTAACATTCTCTGCGCCCTGGTTGCTAACGCTAATACCTGGCTCTTCCTGTACCATGCTATATGATACTGAGTCTGGCTTGCGCTTGGTGCCAGCACATGTCTTACAATATGTCTGAGCCTGACCAATCTCTGGTCTGCTTGGAGTGAGACCTTCGCCTTCACAGTCTGGACATACTGATGTATCTTCTTCGATACCATAGTCACCTCTGATGTCACCCAAGTCCAATGATGTTTCGTCAATCTCGTCGTCAGCGGCGGCTACGTCGGCATCAACTTCTGCATCATCTACTTCCATGTCATCAACGGCGCCCATGGCGTCATCGTCTGCGGCAAACTCGTCGTCAGTGTCTGGTTCTTCACCACCAGCACCACCTGCGCCCATCTCATGCTCGCCATTGGCAACCATTTCTTTGCCCATCTTCATGTACTTGAGCAACTCATCCTTGCCACTTAATTTGGCTCTGCGTACCAAATCTTCCAGGCTCTTTGCGCCTTCTTCTGCACCAAATCTGGTAAGCTCTGAACCCACAAGCGATAATTTATTAGATTCATCATCGTCCTTGGTCTTGAACTGAGCATTCATTAGAGCACGACCAATGTCAGCGAGTTGACGCTGTTGATCGGACATACCATAATAGTTGGACTTGAGTTTGTCCTCTGGTGCTTCAGATAGCCCCGCCATCTTTCGCATATGATTGAGATCTAATTGTTCCATAGTTTTACCCGCCACCTTGTCGTATATTAACTTAAACACATCTGGATCATATGAACCAAACTGTTTGGTATAAATTTGCTTTGCCTCTTCAGGAGATCTTGCACCTTGCATGGCTTTCCTAAATGCGCTTGCGCTGGCAACATCACCACCGTCAGTCACATTAGGTGCTACAGCAATATATCCTCGCTTGCTCATGGGTAATGGTTGATCATCAAACCCCATGCGCTGGTAGTAACCTGGAGTGCCGTCCTTTTTCATCTGGTTCACTGGGAACCGTTCGGCCGCATCCTTCTCACCCACCGCGAAGATAACCTCTGTGTTGTCCTTGTCAAATGGATAACTGTCCATGTGATAAGGATTCTTCACCTGCAACACGCGGCTTGGATCTATGCCATGTGCTTGTGCTATCTTCTGCTTTTCAGCAAAGTTAAAGGGTGATTTACCAGGTTCAACCTTGTCTGAAGTTCCAATATAAACCTCAGCATCTGGGTATTGTTTAACCAGGC
>WLWG01001753.1_pt1 | contig 18437 bp, 7 predicted proteins | sample 6712871 | NCBI WGS metagenome assembly WLWG01 (sample SAMN12718693, study PRJNA515312) | sponge metagenome | isolation source: marine sponge | host: Mycale hentscheli | place: New Zealand: South Island, Marlborough, Capsize Point | collected 2003-05-01
TTTTTAAAAGTTTTTGCCATAATATACTTTTTATTATAAATATACCTGAAAACTAAATATTTATTTCTAAAGAACATTTTATGCCTAATAAGTTTATAACTAATCTAGATTTAGCCAGACAAGCGGAAATATTCTCTGGTGAAACAGCAGTTTTTCAAGGTGGAATACAATTAGGGATACCATTTAGTGGATTCCCTTCAGGTGTTGATACATCAACCATTACTTCAATAGGTGTTGTTGATACTCAATTTGCTGCGTTTAGTGGTGGTACGGGAACTACAGTGTTTAATGTTACTGACCCATCATCAATATATTATAACGCAACAGCAACTACATTGAGTATATCTCCTTATACTGTCATTGATAATGATAGTATCACAGAGACAGTTTCTGCAACTACATATCCAACCATAATGACATTTACTGCACTTAGTGGTACATCTGATGCACCTTTAAGTATATCATTTACACCATCTGTAATACAAGAAATATATAATAGAGGGTTATATGGTACTTTATTTGATGGGTTAGGTTTATCTTCTTTAGGTCAAACATTTATTGATGAAAGTTTCTATAATGATGGTAGTATATTCTCAGGTGCAAACCTTAATATGGAAATTGTGGAGTACGCTCCACATGGAACTACACCAGCATGGGTAACTGGTACCACATCAGGAACAGTTATTGAATATAGTGCATTAACCCAATATTGGACTGATCCCACTATAATTAATGGTGTTAGTGGACTGACATTACCAATTACACCAGAAAGTGCGGAAACAAAAACAATAGATTATGTATGGACACTTACTGACAGTACTATTATTGATGAAAATGTTATTGGGTTAGAATATACGGGTTATTCAGTAACATATTCATTTAATGATGTAATTGTGGACCCTGAAAGTCCATCTGCTGTTGGTGCCACTGGTGCCACATCAGCAGACACATATTATTTAGGTACGGTTACTGCATCATTAGAGAACTTCTCAGCAGGGACATTAGATTATAAAGAATCAACTAATTGGATAACAATAGATGGTAATGCTACTGTAACAGAGAGATTAACAGTTGATAGGATGACTATTGATAATCCAGGTACTGGCACACCAATAAATAATATAGGTATAACTGTTGATGGTGATGTTGTATTTGGTACAACAGGTGCAACCGTTACAGGTTTAACATTTAATGATACCACTTACGATTTAACGGTAGGTTTAGATAACGGTCTTAGTTTTACTGATAGTTTAGCAATATTAGCATCTGATATAAAAGTAACTGGTGGTACATATGATGGTGTTACTGGTGAGATTGATTTTGTTAATAATAGTGGGGGTACGTTTGTTGTCAGTGGATTAACAACAGAATTTACAGGTAATACCTCTGGAACATGTATTACAGATTTACATATAAGTAATTTACATTCTTGTTCACCATTATATGTAAATCCTTTAGATGAAGGAAATGTTTATTTTGGTTCAACAAGTGGAGTTACTATAGATGTTGCAAATAATAGAGTGGGTATTGGTAATAATACACCAACCGAAGCATTAGATATAAGTGGTAACACAAAAATTAGTGGTACAATCAATGTAGGTCAAAATAATACAATATCAACAGTATCAACAGCATCATCAATAGTTGGTGGTACTGATAACACCGTTAACCAATTAACCGATATTTCAGCAATTGTTGGTGGTTCTGGAAATACCATTGGTAATGTATTATTTTATGATGTAATAGGTGCTGGTATATTTGCGGGTATTGATAATATTGTTAATAGAGATAGTCATTATTCAGTAGTTATTGGTGGTGAGACTAATCAAGTGGGTGATAATAGTAGTAGTTCAGCAATAATAGGTGGTTATTCACATTTATTAGATGCCCAATCTAGTTATAGTGTTATATCTGGCGGATATGATAATAACATAAATAATACAACACAATCTACAATATTTGGTGGTTCTGGAAATACACTTAATGACTCTACTGAGGCATTTATTGCTGGTGGTAGTGATAATATAATTACAAGTTCAGGGAAAATACAAGGTAATAGTATCATTGGTTCTACTGATGTTAGTATTAGTGGTAGTACAGGTGATGATTATAACTTTGTCGCTGGTTCAGAATCGGTTACAATATTTGAAGGGACAGGTAATGCAATAATTGCCTCTAATGGGTCTGATATGGAGTTCTTTGGTGCTCTTGGGGAATATAACGCAATTATTGGTGGTGCGGGTAATTACATGGGTAGATCATGGACTGGTGGGACATATAATGTTGATGTTAGTGCAATTATTGGTGGAAATGCAAATACTATAAATGATAGTAGTGAAGCTTCATTCATTGGTGGGGGTGTTAGTAGTGATATCTATAATGGTGATTATTCTGGTATAGTTGGTGGTGCCAATCATAAAATTAGCGCTTCTACTGCGTCATTTATTGGTGGTGGGGTTGATATTGATATTAACAATTCTAACTTATCAGTCGCTGTCGGTGGTGGAGATCACTTTATTAATGACTCAGATTTTTCTGGACTAATAGCAGGAAGGGAAAATAAAATTCAAACCAACTCTGAGAATTCAATTATAGGTGGTGGTACTGGTAATACAATTGATGATAGTAATCGTTCAACTATTATAGGTGGTAGTGGAAATAGACTTACTTGGGGATATACTTTATTACCTTCAAGTAATGGTGGAAGTAACTCAATCATAAGTTCTACAGATGCCATACTTTCAGGACTTTCAAGAAACTCCGTTATATTAGGTGGTAAAAATAATAAGATATATGACCCTAGTGGTTCTATTGCTACACAATCTGATAATTCTACAATTATTGGTGGTGTAGATAACTATATGAATGCCGTTACTAATTCTGCCATTTTAGGTGGAAGACAAAATAGTATGGTTTTCACTATATTAGATAGTATTATTATAGGTGGTAGTGGGAATACTGTAAGTGGTGTAGATAGAAGTGTTATATTAGGTGGACAAGGTATTACAGCCACTGCTGATGATACTGTATATACAACAGACTTAATTGTTAGTGGTGACAGTATTGTTAGTAATAATAGTACCGTAAATAATGATTTACTTGTTAGCGGTGATGCTGATTTTGCTGGAGGTATCCTACAAACAGGTATAAATTTTTATGGAACATCTACATTAGCAATTAATCTAATAAATAAGTCAATAGTAAGATTTGAATTAGACGGTACCATTTCAGGTCCATCTATTGCTGCAGGATCTGCAGGTCAAAGAATTATTTTATATGTTGAGGTTGTAACTAACCCAGGAACAACCACTATTTCAGTACCTGGTGGTTTAGGATTTACACAAATAGTGTTTTCATCTTTAGCTGACTCGGTAGAGATGATTTACGATAGTAGTAGTTGGGTTATTTTAAGTAGTCGAGGAGCAACCATAACATAAAAAAATAATTCCTTTTATTACCTATTATTGAATAATCATGTATTTATTATAAAAAGTAAATATGTCAATATATTCGCAATTATTTTTAAGAAGTATAAATAGTCCCTACGGAGACTTTACTAGAAATAGTGTATTGTCTTTTAAAGACTTAGATCAAAACTTTATATTTCTAAAAGAAAGAGATATTAACAGTATCAACTATAGTAGTAACACACTTACTATAGAAACATTAGGTGGTAATTCATTTTCTACTACAATTTCTTCTGGAGGAGGAGGTGGAAGCGGTGTATGGACATCAGGTTCCACTGGACTTTATTCAATTAAAGCAGATAATATTAGTACTATAGATGCGACTGCTAACTATTCAGTTGCTAGTGGATTCAATACTTTAGCTAGTGGTATTTCTTCATATGCAGAAGGTGCTAACACAACAGCAAGTGGTGATACTTCACACGCAGAAGGTTTATCTACTATCGCAAGTGGTGATAATTCACATGCTGAAGGTTTATCTACCACTTCAAGTGGTGATAATTCACACGCAGAAGGAGAGAGTACAGTAGCTAGTGGTAATACATCACATGCTGAAGGATACCAAACTATAGCTAGTGGTGAATATTCACATGCTGAAGGATTTAACAATACAACTGCTAGTGGTAGAGCATCACACGCAGAAGGTAATAATAATATAGCTAGTGGTAATTTCTCACACGCTGAGGGTGTTAATAATGTAGCGAGTGATACTGCTTCACACGCAGAAGGTCGTAATACTACAGCTAGTGGTGAATATTCACATGCAGAGGGGTTTGTTACAACCGCTAGTGGTGATAAATCACACGCTGAAGGATCAGAAACAATAGCAACAGGTATAACATCTCACGCTGAAGGTTCTGTAACGCGTGCCTTTGGTGCATCATCACATGCCGAAGGTAGTAGAACAATCGCCAGTGGTAATTTTGGTTCACATGCCGAAGGGGAAAGCACAATTGCTAGTGGTGATTGGGGTTCACATGCCGAAGGAAATCAAACACAGGCTTTAGGTGAGTCTTCACACGCAGAAGGAGAGAGTACAATAGCTAGTGGTGATAATTCACATGCTGGTGGTAATATCTCAACTGCTATTGGGGAAGCATCTTTCATACATTCAACAAACTCTTTAGTTAGTGGTGATAGAAGTGTTGTGTTAGGGGGTCAAAATATCACAGGAACAACAGATGATACAGTTTATGTACCTAATTTAGAGATTAGGGGACAAGCTTACACACCAATATATGATAACTTAACAGGTGGAACTACATTTGTACCAGATTGGGATAACTCAAATGTACAAATATTAACACTTAGTGGTAATACAAATGTTAGTGGTGGAACATCAACAATGGAAGGTGGTTCTGCATACACTATGTTAGTTAAACAATCTAATAGTGGTTCACATACAATTACATGGGATTCCACATATAAATGGGAGGCTGGAAGTCCTCCGACACTATCAGTTGCTGATGGTTCTGTTGATATAATAACATTTATTTGTGATGGTACTTATTTATATGGGTTAATTGCAAAAGATTTTCAATAATTAATATATGAGTTTTTTTACACCATTTGTGTTTAGACAAGGAGTTGTTAGTGTTACACCCACAGGATGTACTTTTGATGATTTACTTACCATTGATGGTTATGATGCCGTTGTATGGTTAAGTAGTGATGGTGGGTGTTCTGGTTCAACAGTATTCATTGATAATGGTGTGACAAGTGCAACAACTAATGATGATATTTATTTATGGCAAGATGAAACCTCTTATTTGAATAACGCAGTACAATCCTCACCTGGTGATAGACCAACATACCTTACTGGTGATACATGTTTTAATGGTGAAAATGTAATTTCATTTAATGATAGTCAAGGTGATTTTATGGAGATTGCAGATGATAGTTCATTTAGTACACTAACTGAAATGACTATGTTTACATATTTTAAAGCAAATGATACATTTTCACCTGGAAGTGATATATTAATTCAATATAGTGATGATAGTCTAAATGGTGGACAAAGTGATGGTTGGGCTTTGGATAGACAAAGTAATTTAGGTGTAGAATATTTAAGATTTGTATATGATGATGATACTGTATCTCCTAGTGGGTATCACGAGTTAGAGATACCATATGATTATACTAATTGTAATTTAGTAACAATTAGACTTAGTGGTAATACTATTGATATGTGGACAGGTACAACTAAGGTATCAACAAGTACAGATGGTGATGGTATGGATACACCTGCTGGAGGTGAACCTATGACTATTGCTGCTAACTATAATGGTACATTATTATCTCCTTTAGATTTTGGTAGTTATGCATTATATAATGGACCTATTAGTGATTCTGGTGTTACAAGTGTACAGAATTATTTCTTATCTAAATATAACCAATTACAACCTTCATTAACTGACTTAGTTATGTGGACTAAATCTGAAGATGGTATCACAGAAAGTGGTGGTTTTATATCGGAATGGGCAGACCAATCTGGTAATAATAATGATTTTGATAATTCCACCGCAGGTAAACCATTTTATAACACTACTGGGTCAACATTTGGTAATTTACCTTATGTTGAATTTAATGACCCTAATGAGTGGTGGTATATGGAGTCAAATACCTCTAGTGATTTAATAACACCAGATGGGTTTACAGTTTATATAGTTACTGCAATACAAATTGAAGATTCTTTTTATAGTTATGTGGCACATAAGACAACCTCATTTACTTGGGATTCTGGCTGGGGTATTTTGTTCTTTGGAAGTAGTCTTAGGTTCTTTGTTAATCAAGCAGCTAGTCTTACACCTTTTTCATATGTTAATTTACCTTTTACTGATACAACAAATGGTCAACCACATATAATAAAAATGAGATATGATAAAAATAATATAGAAGCTGAGGTAATCGGACCCGTTGATAATTTATCTGGTAGTAAAGTGTATACTGATAGTGTTATAGATTCCGGTGATGGTATTTGGTTATCTTATGAAACAACATCTTTCACAATATCTCAAGATGTTGGTGAATTCTTATTTTATAATACTGCGATTAGTAGTGAACAACAGACTGCAACTGAGAATTATTTAAGGTCTAAATATGGTATTAGTTAGTAGATAAACAATTAACTTATTTCTTTATTTGCATATTTATAATAAAAAGTAATTATGCCAAATAACAATAAACTATTTTTAAGGGAATTATCAAGCCCCTATGGTGACATTTCTAGAAAACGCACCTTATCATTTCAAGACTTAGACTCAAATTTTATTTTCTTAAAAGGTGAGTGTATTAATTCTATGTCCATAGAAAATGGGAACGTAATATTAAACAAAAATTCTGGTGAAAACATGTTTATTCCAATATCAGGAATTAGTGAATCTAGAGATAGTGTTACGGAAGATATGATATCCGATTTAGACAGTTCACTTAGAAAAGATATTGATGATAATAGAATATGGGTCTGGGGATCTGAAGGATATAAATCTGTAAGAGTTAATAATAACAGTGGTACAGATGCTACAGGTGATATGTCTCATGCTGAAGGATCTAATACAAGAGCTAGAGGTACAGCTTCTCATGCTGGTGGTGCTAGTTCACAAGCTAATGGTGATTTTTCATTCGCACATACTAAAGGTACGTCTAAAGCTGATGGAGAATCTAGTGTTGTTTTAGGTGGTACACTACAAGTTGTTGAAAATGGTGGTGAAAATGGTGGTATATTTGCTGGAGACACTAATAGAATATTAGGGTTAGATTATTTTAAATTAATTCAAGACTTAGAGAATGAATTAAATGTAAATCTTGCTAAAAGACAATCTGATAATTCACATTACATGAACAGTCAAAATGATATATCAGAGACAATTTCATCAAAAGAAAGTGAAATAGAAGAATTATCTTTACATATAGAGGAAATAAAATCACAAATTAATGATTTAAATATAAAATTAAATCAATTAAATAGTCAAGATATAATTAATTCAGTTATACATCAGGAGTTAACTTCTGCAATTGAAAGTTTAGAAATTAAACTAAAAGAAAAAGAAGAACTAAAAAAAGAACGTGAAAGAGAAATAGAGGCACTTAAAATTGAGTCAAATATAAATAAAGAGAATGAATCAAATGCTCAAAAAGAATATGAAGATAGGAAAGAAACTATTGAAAGATTACATGATGAGTATAATACAGCATTAAATGAATTTGATGGCTATTTACCTAAACAATCTGTAATAATTGGTGGTACAAGTAATATTATTAATAAGGCTAGTGAATCTATAATTGATGGTGGTAGTGGAAACACAATAACAACCAAAGTTAAAAACTCTGGTATATTTGGTGGTAGTGAGAATGAATTAGGTGGTGGTGACTATCTGAATTTAATTGTTAGATTAGAAGAAGAATTAAATCAAAGAGCACAAGAAAAAGCTAAATATGACGCTGACACTGAAAAATTAATTAAGAGTTTAGAATCTAATATTGATGATAAAGAAGAACAATTACAAGATGAAAAACAGCAACAACCTCAAGATTTAGCACTAATTGCTACATTAGAGGCTGATATAAAAGAACTAAAAGAAGAAAAAAAGGCATTAGTAGAAGAATCCTCAAGAAATAATGCAAATTTATCTATACCATATGCAACATATGAAACATATGTTAATGAAACACAGAAAAAAATAGAAGAATATAAATCAAAAATGTTTTTTGATGGTGAAAACGTTACTAGTACTATAACTCCTATTGATAACTCATCAATAATTTCTGGTTCAGGTAATAAAATAATTCATTTATCTGATAATTCATCTATTATAGGTGGTAAATCAAACTTAATAGATAACGCTTCTGGTAGTGTTATATTAGGTGGTGAGGGTATTACAGCTACTAATAATAATACTGTTTACACCCCTAATCTTAATATTGACATACAACCATCAAATGATAATTCATTAACACAAGTATTAGTTAGAGATGTTGATGGTAATATTAAATATAAAGATGTTGCATCATTTACTGATTTAAGTGTTGTTAGTGGTGTATATGATATTAGAACAGGTAAAGTAACACTTATCAATAATGATGGTGATAGTTTTGAAATTGCTGGATTTAGTAGTGGTATGACTGATAGTTATACAACTGAAGCGTATCTTGAAGATAAAACAATATATTTTAATAGCAATATTAAAGGTGATAAAATATATAGTGTTGATATAAGCCCTATATTAGATGATATCATTACTTCTATTGGTTATGATGACAGAGGTAATTGCTCTAGTTTAAATTATGCAACATATGAAAGTGAGGTTCAAAACTATTATAGCAGTAAAGAATCATATGATGACAAAGATTCAAGAATCCAAACACTTACGGATGAAATAACTGAATTAACAACAGAGGTTGATACATTAAGATCTGAATTAGAATTTAAAACTACTGACTTAATCTACGCGCAAATTACTGGTGAGTCAGTAGAAGAATTACAAGCTATTATAAATCAAAAACAGGAAGATTTAGATATAAAATGGGCTAATTTAGAACAAAAACAATTACAAAAAGAAAGAGATATATCTGACCAACAATCAATCATTGATTCAGGTGTTTTAGACTTTGCACCATATGCACCAGCAAATGAAGCCAATTTTAATTGCTGGATTAATCAAGGTATTATTGATTCTGTTGGTTATGATGATAGAGGGAATTGTAGCGGTGATAGGTATGAAAAATATTTGAGTGAGTATAATGATGTATTAGAATATTTCAATACATCACCACCACTAGCACCACCAGCATTTAAAGAGGTACCTAATTTAAGTGATACAATCACATATAATAACCTATCAACAGAGAGACAGAAACTAATTGATTATTGGGTAGAGTTTACAACATACACAAACAATTTGATTTCTAGTTATGAGTTAGAAATTACGAAATATAAAACTATACTTGATACATTAAACGCAATTGCAGAACCTACACAATCAGAACAAGATGAGATTGAAGGTTTAGTTAAACTAATTGATCTTTTGGAGGATAGAAAGAGTTCCATTGAAAGTGAATATATATCAGAAGAAAAATATTATAATAATTTAATAGAGTGGTTTGATGATAATCTGTCTTACTTAGAAAGTACAGATGAATATAATTTCATACAAAAATATACCCCTATAAATGAGGTTAACTTTAATTGTTGGAATGATAGTGAGGATTATAATGATTTAAACTCTCAAATAACAGGTATAACATCTGCTGTAGGTTATGATGATAGAGGTGCTTGTTCCAATATACAATATACAACATATGAAAGTGAGGTTCAAAACTATTATAGCAGTAAAGAAGTATATGATGAATATGATTCAAGAATTAAAACACTTACGGATGAAATAACTCAGTTAAATGATGACCTTATAAACGCATCAACTCAACAAGAAAGTGATGCAATAAGTAAATTAATAGAAAAAAAACAAGTTCAAAAACAATCTTATGTCAATAGTAGACAACAAATCATTGATTCAGGTGTTTTAGAATTCGCACCATATGTACCAGCTAATGAAGCCAATTTTAATTGTTACATTAATGGTGAACAAAATGATAAGATAGACACTAAAACTGATAAAACATTATTTAACACATATACCAGTTCTACTGAAACAATTATAACAGGTATAACATCTGCTGTAGGTTATGATGATAGAGGTACTTGTTCCGAAGAACAATATGCTGAATATACTACTAAGGTTCAAGAGTATTATGATCTTAAAACAGAATATGATGAATATGACTCAAATATTAAAACACTTACGGATGAAATAACTGAATTAACATCAGATATTGATACATTAACATCTGACATAAATGAATTAAAAAGAACAATACTTATTGGTAAAATAAATGGTATTGATCAAACGGATAATGAAACTCAAAAAGCTCAAAAAGAGAAAGATTTATCTTCAAAATGGGCCAATTTAAGATCAAAACAAGTTAAAAAAGAAAGATATGTGGCAGATAGACAACAAATCATTGATTATGGTGTTTTAGATTTTGCCTCATATGTACCAGCGAATGAAGTTAATTTTAATTGTTGGTCTGAGCAACAAATCATAGATGCTGTTGGTTATGATGATAGAGGAACATGTGATGACCCTACATACCATATATATGAAAGTTTAGTTGATGAGTTAAAGTCAAGTCAAATTGACTATAATAAAAACATTAGAGAACTTAATAAAGTAACAGAAGTAAGAACAATTGAAAACCAAAAGTTCTTAAAAGAACATAACCTTATATCAAGTGATATAGATTTTTATCAGAGTCAGTTAGACATTATAAAAGATAATTATGAAAGTGAAGGCAGAGATGCTACACCTGAAGAATTAGGTAAAATTGCTATATTAGAACTATTAATAAATGACTTAATAAAAAATAGAGAAGAATTAGTAGCTGATGAAGAAGAAGCACTAAAAAATTATGAAGAATTAAAGAGCGTATATGATGAAGCAATTGATGATTTTGAATCCAATGTTAAACCCGATATTGATAGGTACTTACCATCAAATGAGGTTAATTATAATTGTTGGAGAAATGAATACTTTTTTAATGTATTAGATAGTAGGATACAAACAATTAAAAATAAAGTAGGTTATAATGACAGAGGTACTTGTTCCGAAGAACAATATGCTGAATATACTAGTAAGGTTCAAGAGTATTATGATAGTAAAACAGAATATGATGAATACAATTCAACTATTCAAACACTTACGGATGAAATAAGTGAATTAGGGGACTCAAAAACAACAAAACAAGATTCATTAGCAACAAAACAAAATGAACAAACTGATTTAAAAGCAGGTAGTGATTTTATTAATGCAAATTATGATTATATTATAACAGTTAGTGTAGGATTAGATCAGGATCTTCAAACAATTAAATCTTTAATTCAAGGATGGGGCTATGGTAAAGCAGAGACTGAATTCCTTGCAGAAAAAACATCAGTAGAGTCTGTTATTACTTCCTCACTTGAGACATGGAATACACTAAATGACCTTATGGTTGTTAACACAACCTTTAATTATCAAAATAAGGATAGTATTACTAGTGCACTAACCAATATTAAAAATAGTTTAGATAGTACACAAACTATTTTAGACACTATGTCTCATACAGATACTGAAGAAGTATTTTCACAAAATAAAACAGACATAGTAAATCATGTAGATTCTGCAATTCAATCAAGTGGTGAAGTGCAACAGAATGTTACATCTGCTAAAGATTATTATGAACAAACAAATAATGATTTAGATAATGAAATACAACAACTTCAAGCAGAAATTGCCACAATAAGTGCAAACATAGAACAAAAACAAGTTCAAAAACAATCTTATACCGATAGTAGACAAGAAATCATTAATCGTGGTGGTTTAGATTTTGCACCATATGTACCAGCGAATGAAGCCAATTTTAATTGTTATATTAACAGTCTTCAAAATGATAAGGTAGATAATATTATTACAAATACTGATTATCAAATATATAATATTGAATCTGCATTAAATAGATTTAGTGATACTCCAGGTACATTTAACTATTACCCAAATATACATGATGATTTTACTGAAAACCCTAGATTTATAATTGGTGAGTTTGATGATTTAGATAATATTATAAATTTAGATGAAAGTTCAAAAATTACTTGGGCGTCATTACTCGCTTACTATATGAATGCTGCGTATAGCAGCACCAACCCAGAAAATTACAGTAAATTATTTAATAACTTAAAACAATCAATTAGGTGTTTAGAATATTTACTCTCTAAAATAAATTCCATTGAAGATGAAAAAAACGCAGAATTTGATAAAGTTAAATCCGATATTGATGGGGATTTACATATATTGAACATGATGAGTGAGGCTCCAATGGATGAAAGTGATTCTAAACCTTTTTATGTAGAAAATATTGATAGGAGTGTGTTACAACAAAGGAAACAAAATCTAATAGATGAGAGGTCTGAGGAACAATCAAAATTTGACTATATGGAACAAAAAATAGAGGCGGCTTTAAATGTATATGAAGAAATTAAAACTATGTCAGAAATGTTACTTGCTGAAATTGAAAGTAACCTTTAATAAAAATAACTAAAATAAATAATATGGCAATAATTAATAAATTAATATTAAGAGTAAGTAACAGTGATTGGGAGAGTGATTTAAAATCTTCAAGTGATTTATCATATACAGATAAATTTTATCCAATATATGAAAGTATTGATAATAACTTTATTTACTTGAGATATAAAATAGCAAATGATAGGATAAAAAATAACTATCAAGTATATGATATTGAATCTGTATTAAATAGAGTTAGTGATAGACCAGGTACATTTAACTATTACCCAAATATATATGATGAGTTTACTGAAAACCCTAAATTTATTTTTGGTAATAATAATAATTGGTATAGTGAAAACTCCGATATTATATATGGAGAGGGGGAGTTTGATTTGGTTGAGTTTGATGAGTTAGATAATATTATAAATTTAGATGAAGATGATTTATTAAATTGGGGTAAATTAGTTTGTCTAAGTTCACTATGGAATAATATCAATCAATCAAAGAGATGTTTAGAAAGTCTAAAAAACGATATATATGTCTCTGAAAATGATAGTGAGCAAGAATATGAATCAGAAATATCAAATCTACAACAGCAACTTGCAATTTTACAGGAAATAAGATCTAATGAAGAGATCGTAATAGATCTTAATCCTTTAGAAAAGAAGATTTCAAAACTAAGTAGTGATAGACAGAATGAAAAAGATATTAATGGGTATATGATTGATAAGTTGGAAAAGGCTATATCGGTTTATAATCATGTAGATAATATTGCACGTGACTATTGTGATGATAGAGAATCTTAATAAAATAAATAAAATAAATAAATAATATGTCAATAAATAATAATTTAATATTAAGGGTTCTTAACAGTCCTTGGGCAAATGATATAAAAACCCCAGTTGATTTATCAAAAACAGATAAGTTTTACCCAATATATAAGAGTTTTGACAATAACTTTATTTATTTAAAGGGTGAAACAATAAAGACAGGAACCACAAAAGATAATAAGTTAATTCTTAATAAGGTCAATGGTGAAGATATTGAAGTAGAGTTAGGTAGTAGTTCTGATCCTGTAACAGGGCCAGAGTTAAAGAACTATGCTGGACATGTAGTAGCAGCTGGAAATCATGGCGGTGCAATAAATGAGATACTGAGAGACTCTACTATAGATAGCCGTACTAGAGGTCTTATTGCTTCACCTATGCCTCCTGGTTATGCTGGAGGGATTATTGAAAACTATCAACTATTTGAAATGGATCAATATTTAAAAGCAACTCCTGAAGAAAATGATTCAGGTGATCTTTTATTTTTAGAAAAGCTTGATCCTCAAGCTAAATTTGGTCCTGATTCTGATTATGCTTTTGATAATCTATTTGAAATACACAATGTAGATAATTCATTAGCTATTGGTCAAAAACAAGGATTAACTGCAGGAATGGATATATCATTTAATGTTAATGGAAATTTATCTAAGTTTAGAATTGAAGCTATATTTCAAGAGGGTAATAATATATACATAGCTTTATTACACTTTATTAAGTTTGATTTAGTTAATCTAAACAAAGGTGGCTTAACAAGTGAGTGGTCTCGTGATCCAAATTATAGTATACAAAACGATCTGACTTTAGTTCCTGGTGAAACCACATCAAGCTTTTACTTATCAGAAGTAAGAGTTTTAAATTACGTTAATACATTATCCTTAGAAACTGTTCCAGATACAGAAACTATTGACAGTAGTAGTTCAAAACAATGGGGATTTGGTGTGTACCTTAATCATATTCAGATACCAGTCGTAGTACCAGTACAATCAAGAGATTACAGTAATCTTAGGACACATATGTCCAAAACAAATCCTAATACTCAGATAGATAGACCATTCTTTGATTATGCAGCATCTGATTATACAGTACAACTTTGGTTAATAAGAGAACCAGAATTTATAAATTATTACAAAGGATGGGGTAGCAGAGCAATTATACCTGCAATTGTAGAAACTGATTATGATGTGCTGTTTAATAAAATTAAAAGTTCTTATGTAGTAAAAAAGTAAAAATATGAGTGAAAATAATAAAAAATTAGTATTAAGGGTTCTTAACAGTCCTTGGGCAAATGATATAAAAACTCCAGTTGATTTATCAAATACAGATAAATTTTATCCTGTATATAAGAGTTTTGACAATAACTTTATTCACTTAAAAGGTGAAACAATAAATACCGCCACAACCAAAGATAATAAATTAGTTATTAATAAAGTTAATGGTGAAGATATAGAGGTAGATTTACTAAATATTGAAGGTACTGGAGATACTTATACATCTGCTTTTAGTATACCAACAGTGAAAACTGTGGGTGGTATACCATCTAGTACACCAATAGAAGATTTAACAGGTAAAACAATATCCGAAATAATTGATTTAATGTTATTTCCAACTCAAACACCTTCACATAATGGACCATCCACAGGATTGGTATTAAATGGTTTAGGTACTATATATCAAATAGGTCAAGAATTTTCTATCACATTAAACACATCGGCAAGTGGTGGTGGATGGTCACCATCAACATATCCAGGTGGGGTAACACAACCATCAACATACGCTGGTAATGTCACTAACGCAGTTATAACCTATAATGGTGGTGGAACTTCTACAGTAGATGGTGGTAATTTAACTTTAAGTGGTGATTACGGTATAAGCGACCCAACAGATGATAACTATAAAGTAGTTGCGGGTAATAATAGTTGGTTATTAACTACAACTTTTGATGTCGGTGATGATGCCTCTAATAGTAAGGGCGATACTATGGTTGGTAGTGGATATCCAGGTGGTGTTAAAACAGCGTCTGACTCTTTTCAAGGTACCTACCCAGTTTATGTAGTAAATCAAGATGGTAGTTTTAAAACATTACCGTTAATGCTATTAACTACTAATCCAGTATTAATAACTATTGATTTTGAAGGTACCGCATCAGATGCAGCAAATTTTGAGTTTAGGATACCTAAAGCTTTTGGTCCCCCAACTAACATTGTACAAAAAGATTATCAAGGAATTTGGGGTGATGTAAATTTATTAAATAATAGATGGAAATTAAATACAATAACAATAGATACCGAATATGATACTAATGTAGAATATCATCAGTTTAAATGGGATGATAGTCAAGGAAAAATAGGCCCATCGGAATTTAAAGTAACAATATAAAAAAATAGTAAAAAAAAACAATTATGGCAATATCAGTAAAAGACAGTGGTAGTGGTAAAAGAAGGAAAGGAACCTTTAATTTACCAGGTAATTTTGAAGTTAAAATAGAAGGACCATTAGATACTAGAATGGTAGTGGGTTCAATAACAGATTTATTAGATACTGTAAATATAGATGGTGAACCTAAATACCAATATTATGGTATGTTAGTAGTAGTGTCTGGTGATGAAACTCCTGAAAATGATGGTTTATATAAGTTAATAGAGGGTGGAGACCCAACTGTTATTGATGGGTGGGAAAAACTATTATCAGGTAATAGTAATGATTTATTACCTGATACTATTTTTAGTGCCCACACAGGTGATACTTCAATACATTTCACAAAAGAGGAAATTAGTTTATCTGAGATAGGGGATTCAGCACATACACACACACTTAGTGAAATTACTGATTTTGATAATTATAGTGGTTCAGTAGTAACACAGATAGGTACTAAATTAGATAGTAGTGATTTTATATCACATACTGGTGATACAAATAACCCACATAAGACTTCATTTAGTAATTTAACATCCACTGCACATACACATAGTATTAGTGATATAACTGACTTACAGAGTGAATTAAATGATAAATTAGATACTACTGATTTTAATGCATATAAAGACACTACTAAAACTACATTAAATGATAAATTAGATACTAGTGATTTTGATGCGTATACAGGAAGTGTTAAAGATGTACACGTCTCTAGTGGTACGGTGAATGTAGAAACACAATCAGTATCATTTACAAATACAACTGGTGGTACATTTTTTGTTACAAATGCACCAGCATTGTTTACAGATTCAGATAGTTATGTTACTGGTGGTACATATAACGCAAATACAGGAATTGTTAGTTATATAAACTCCACAGGTGGTACTTTTAATATTACAGGATTTACAACAGGTATGACTGATACTTATGTCACTAATGGTACTTTAGATGGTACAACATTAAAATTAACAAAAAGTGATGGTAACCCTGTTAATGATATTGAATTATCTGGAATAAATATATGGGAAGAAAATGCTGCTGGTGATACCGCAACATATGATGGTAATATAGTAGCGAATTCATTATCATCACAATCTACTAATACCTGCAGGATAATAAACCCCGAAGGTGCAACTTACTATAAATCAGCAGCCGCAACTGGATCTATAATAATTAGGTTACCACAAGGTTGGACTAGCTCTCATATAAACATGAAAGTTAAAATATATGAGTATAGTTCGGATGAAGATATAACATTAAATATTTCAGGTTATAATTATAAATATACCAATGGTGGTTATTGGGTTAATACTACTGCATGGATAGAGGGTAGTCCAAAAGATGTTGATAATCATAATATACCTGTTCATTTTGGTTATGATAAAGAGTTAGAAAAGTGTATTATACTTTTAGGGGATGAGGATTTTTCTTGGGGACAGTTTCATAGCGTTTATGTAACTGATGTACAAGTTTCTGGTGATGTAACAAATGATGGTGTCAAAGCATCTGATGTTTCTCGTTGGAATAGTGGTTGGTATATCTTCCGTTCAGATACTTGGTTAGATACAGAGATAGAAGGTACAGAAACAAATAGATTCATTATTAATGATGACACAACAGTAGAAAACACACAAACAAATAACTGGATTAGAAATACCGATGATTCAATAATTTATAATAAAGGTACTGTTAATATTGGGGTTAGGTCTATTAGTGAAGATAAGCTTAAACTTTTTGTAACCAGAGATGATATTGGCGGTATTAATCATGGTATTAATGTTATACCTGAAATAGGTATTAGTGGTTCTACACATACGGCATTAGGTTACGGTAGTAGTACTACTAATTCTTATGGTATTGCTATGGGAACATTGCAATCAACAGGTAGAAGTTGGATACAAAGTAAGAGATTTAGGTGGAGTGGTGGTGAACCAAATCGAACATATGAACTTTTATTAAACCCATTAGGTGGACATGTTGGTATCGGAACAACTAATGCAGATAGTGCACTCCATATTAAAGGTTCTGTTTATAATGATTCAAGTATAAGACTTCTTAATGACGCACATAACAATGATGACTATTGGATGGTAGGTATGAGATCTTTTTCTGATGGTACAGATGGTTTTGAAATAGGTAGAAACTTCGGTGCAGCTACAGATAACGATCTTACAGGTGGTAAATTTTATATAACAAATGATGGTAATGTTAGTATTGGTAATGGATATCAACCAACAGAAAAATTAGAAGTTGCTGGTAATATAATTGCAGATTCATTATCTACAGAGTGGAGCACCGGCAGACACGGTAATACAAGAATCTTATCTCCTGGTGGTGGTTCTTTTTCTTCCGATGGTGAGAAATTAGGAGCATTTATTATAACCTTACCTCAAGGTGGTAAAAACACAATGGTTAGTATGACCGTTAAAATATATGATCACTCTAAAAATGAACATATAACACTAAATCTTGCAGGATATGCAACCTCAATATATGGTCAATATACTAGTGCTTGGAAATTTCCTTCCGCGTGGATTGAAGGAAATCCAAAAGATAACCATAACTTTACGGTTAGATTTACATATGACCTTGAAGAAGGTAAAAATGTTATAATAATTGGTGAAAAA
>WLWG01001761.1_pt1 | contig 18379 bp, 11 predicted proteins | sample 6712871 | NCBI WGS metagenome assembly WLWG01 (sample SAMN12718693, study PRJNA515312) | sponge metagenome | isolation source: marine sponge | host: Mycale hentscheli | place: New Zealand: South Island, Marlborough, Capsize Point | collected 2003-05-01
GCAATGGTGCCACAGTCACGCTTCAGGGGCCTGCTGAATTTGAAATTGTGTCACCCGACAGAACAGTCCTAACGAGTGGAATCCTTACAGCCTCCGTGCCAGACTCTGCGGTTGGTTTCAAAGTACTCACACCAGCGATGGATGTGGTTGATCTCGGAACTGCTTTTGGTGTCTCGGTGGGCGGAGACGGTGAAACCGACGTCTGCGTCTTCGAAGGAGAAGTAGAGGTCAGTCTTACCGACAACAAGAACACGCCACAGCTTGTTCGCGAGGGCAATGCCGTTCGTTCCAGTCCGAAAGCCAACTCCATCGACACGGTGGACTATGCGACAGAGCGTTATGAAAATGCGTGGCCCGTTACGTCTGGTGTATTGCAAGCCACAGGACTTATGAAATTCGTTTCTCCTGGGCCCAGCTTCGTGCCAGGTAGGCATGAAGACAGCAATCGCATCCTAGTGTTCCGTGAGCGTTCCTGCGTCTTTCTGGAAGCAGATCTCGAAGTCAATGTGACAAAACCCGGACAGTACATCCGAGTTGGACGACGAAACAAACAGTCGATTAATGCCGGACAGGTCGTTGGAAGCTATTTATTGCAACTTAATCCGATCGGCGAGTTCTTCCGGAACGAAACTGACGGTGCGAGAGTCATCGGACAGATCACATTCAATCGGCCGATTCTCGGATTGATCGGTGGCACGACTCAACTCATCGGCACCGACAAACTGCTTGGTCATCCACGAGGAAATTATGGAGACACCCGGCGTGGTATTGAGCCCACTCGTCCGGACGACCGGCCTGATTCAGGTCGAGACAATGTGACTCTCAGCAATGACCGCCGTACACTGTCACTTGATTTATCAGCGAGTTCAGCTGTTGATCAAATCAGAGTTATCGTTTTAGAACAGCCACGAATTGCTACTACACGCCAACTCGAATTGAACAAAGATTCCCGTTACAAAAAAACACTTTCAAACTTGTAATCATGTCAACAACTGAAATATCGAATGTCTGTCGCATCTTGTTATTGGGACTCATCGTCGCAACAACACATGCACATGCTGAGAACTCGAGCGACGCCTCCGCACGAATCGACGAGATCATTACCATTGATCTGGAAAAACATAAACTCCATCCGAACCCACCCGCTAACGACATCCAATTTGTCCGCCGCGTATACCTGGACGTGATCGGCCGTATTCCGACGAGCGAGGAATTACAACGTTTTTTTACAGAAACCAGTAAAAACCGACGTGCGAAGTTAATTGATCAATTGCTCACATCGCCGGGGCACGAGTCTCACATGTTTAATTGGCTGGGAGACATGCTTCGTGTCAAGGACGACTATTACCGAATTGGAAAGACCTATACCTTTCACACATGGCTCAAATCACAACTGCGAGAAAATCGTCCATGGGATGAACTGGTCTACGACATGCTTACTGCAGAAGGTCGACTTGGAGAGAATGGTGCAACCGCCTACCTCTTACGCGACGCGAGCATGCCGCTCGACAGTCTGTCCAACACGCTTACCACATTCCTCGGGGCTAATGTTTCCTGCGCTCAATGCCACGACCATCCATTCGCTGATTGGACGCAGCGAGACTTCTACGAAATGGCTTCCTTCTTTGGCTCAACAAACTTCGAACGCGTCGACACTCGAAAGCCAGCGATAACGCTTCGCGACGACCGTTTCTCGAAAGCGAATCTTGTGACGTTGCTCCAGCCGAACATGGAACGCGTTGTCTTCGACAATACGCGTGCGACCGTGTTCCCTGAGGACTATGCATATGACGATGCCAAGCCCGGCGAGAAGGTCGTTCCGAAGTTTATTACATGGGAAGGTGTAAAAAGAGCCAATGTAACGACCAACGACCCTCGCCATATGCGTACTCTCTTCGCATTCTGGGTGACATCACCCAAGAATCCTCGGTTCGCCGAAGCAATCGCAAATCGCATCTGGAAGAAGTTCTTTGGCGTCGCTGTGATGGAACCGGTAACAAACCTCGATAATCTTGAAGACGCCACAAACCCAGAACTGCTGAAATATCTTGGCCAGCTCATGCGGGATGTCGACTTTGATCTTCGTGAATTTCAGCGAGTTGTACTGAACACAAAGACCTATCAGCAGCAGGCCAGCATCACACCACCTGAGGGCGAGGACTTTCGATTTCCTGGCCCACTCTTGCGTCGAATGACAGCTGAACAAATATGGGACTCTATTGTTCTCCTACTTCGAGGACCGGAGATCGACCAGATCAAAATAGATCATGCTCCAAGCATTGAACGCCTGGTTTTTCCATTTGAATTTGAGACCGACAAAAAGAAAATCGCAAAAGACCGTGAGAAAATTTTTACCTTTGCGAAAACGCTGCTGACTGAGCAACAGAGTACAGAAGCCTCCGAAGGAGATGGTGGACGCGGTCTCTTCATGAGTTCTACCCAGGGACGAAAAACCAAACTACGCGGCGAAGACTCCTGGCTAAGGGCTTCGGAATTACCACAACCAATGCCACCCACGCATTTCCTACAAGTCGCAGGCCAGTCAGCTCGTGCCATTGCTGATGACGGATCAACTGAGGGTGGCATCACGGAATCTCTGGCAATGATGAATGGTGAAGTCACGGAAAGCCTGATGAGCAAAGTGTCGGACACCGAGACAACTAAAAAAAAAACAACCAGGAATAAGATAGCCAGAAAAGAAAACAGAGAAAAACGAAAGAACATGCAGTCCAAGCAGACTGGTAGTACACAATCAACTCAGCCCAAAGGCACGCAGGCTATGCAGATCACTGCAATTTACCACGCAATGCTTTCACGCCCTCCACGTGACAAAGACATGAAACAGTGCATTGCCGCACTTGACCAAGGGCTCGATCTCAGTGACATCGTCTGGGCTCTTTTAAACTCACGCGAGTTCATGTTCATTCAATAATTTTAACCCATCTACTATTTACCAACGAATTGCTTACTGACTGAATTCACCATGAAGCAACTACTGAATTCTCTAGACACCTTCACTCGCCGAAAATTTGTAGAACGATGCGCGGCGACGTCATTCGGGTTGAGTGTCCTCCAAGCAGCACCGCTCGCTGCCGCAGACCCGGCTGCCCCAAAGCCCGCTGCCTTCGGTAAAGCAAAACGTGTGATCTGGTTGATGCTCAGCGGCGGCTTGAGTCACATCGACTCGTTGGACCCCAAAGTGGGAAAATCGAAGGGACCTGCCAAAGCTATTAACACTTCAGCTGATTTCCAAGTCACTGATTTCTTCCCAAAATTTGCAACTGTGGCAGACCGCGTCTGCCTGATTCGCTCGATGGAGGCAAAAATTGGTGTTCACGCACCAGCGCAATACTTCATGCGGACTGCCTTCGAAAAACGCGGCACGATCCTCCACCCCAACCTCGGTGCCTGGGGCTCCCACTATCTCGGTCGAAGCAGTGACACGTTACCATCAAGCGTGTGCATCAATCGCCGCTCTGACCAGGGTAATGGGTTCTTCCCGTCAAGCTATGCACCTCTTGCGATCGGTGATCCAACTCAGGGTATTAATGATGTCAAATCTATTGGAAGTAATTCTGAGGCAAAAAAGCGACTCGCATTACTAAACGGACTCGATGCCGACTTCCGCAAAAACTTCGCCGACAAGAGGGTCAACGCGTACAACGGATTCTACGATGATGCTCTGGCGTTAATGAAGAGCAAGGAGTTACAGGCTTTCGATCTGGCGGGTGAGTCCCAGGAACAGCGAGAAGCGTATGGTGACAACTCATTCGGCCAAGGGTGCCTGCTCGCTCGCCGGTTGGTAGATTCTGGTGTTCGCTTTGTCGAAGTAAAGCACGACGGGTGGGATCACCATAAAGCACTTGCCGATGAAATGAGTGAGATAGCACCAGTCTTCGACCAGGCGTTCACAGCACTCATCACTGACCTTGAACAGCGAGGGATGCTCGACTCAACGCTGGTTGTGGTCGCGACAGAATTCGGTCGCAAACCCGACTTCAGTGGTGATGGGCGGAGTCATCATCCGGTTTGCTTTTCAACTGTTCTTGCCGGTGGGGGCACCAAAGCAGGGTTCGTTTACGGGAAAAGCGACGACGATGGGTATTACCCAGAAGATGATGCCGTCTCGGTGGGGGCATTTCACTCGAGCATCGCATACGCAGCCGGTATGGACATTGAAAAACCAGCGACCTCACCTTCCGGTCGCCCCATGACCGTCGGTGACGGAGAAGATCCCATCCTGGAGCTCTTTACATGACAGTAAAATTATTTGGTTCAATAACTGCTGTTGTAATCAGCATTTTTTTCATCGACTCGGTGAGTGTTCAGGCAAAGCCAAACAGCAAAGGTGCAGACAGTGCGATTGTCGTTGGCACGCTCACACGCGTTGACTCCTCAGGCAAGGCATTTGATGTCCAGCAGACTGGCGAGAGCCTTCGCACGCTTCGCTTGGACTCAAAGTCAAAGGTCTACTTCGTGGGATTTTCAGGAAAAAGCAAGCACGAACCACAGGCAGGGTTCGGAGTGAAAGCCTCCTGCGGAAAGGACGGACAAATTAAGACCATCACTTTCACTCCACCAGTAGGCGAGCCATCAACGCTTGGAGAAAAGCGTCTTACCATGACGGAGCAAGAACTTTTTATCGAGGTTGATAAAGATGGCAGCAAATCAATCAGCTACCCTGAATTCAGCACGTACATTTATCACTCACCAAAGCATGGCCCTGACTCATTCCAAAAGACGGACCAAGATGGCGACGGTGTGCTTAACGCAACTGAATTCAAAAAAGCACTCAGCGGTGTGTCTTGGTGGACGCTCTCGCGAAAGACACCAGAAAAATGGTTTGTTCAAGCAGATGAGAACAACGATGGCACGCTAACCATCGAAGAGTTTGCCGGTATCTGCACAAGCGGCAATCACATTGAAAACATTTTCAAACGGGCGGACGAGGATACGTCTAGCGGACTCACGCAGCGTGAAACGGAGGCATACATTCGCAGTGTCACGCACGAAGAAAAGAAAGAAAAGAAAAGTAGAAAAAAACGAAAATGAGATGAATGAGCAGGAACACAGCCGTTTGATCGACCATGCCATAACGAATGATTCTTAATCCGCGAGCGGCCTGAAGTAGATCCGCACCTTTACCTATTCGAGTAGACAGGGAACTGAACTCGTGACCACGATACATCGACGTGTGACACAACTAGCACTTTTTAGTTTTCTTTGCTTGCCGTGCATTGTCATGGGCGCAGATCAACCGAACATTGTCATTATCCTCACAGATGATCAGGGCTATGCTGACGTCAGTTACAACCCTCACTCTCCACCGGAAGTCAGCACCCCACATATCGATGCCCTCGCTGATTCATCCACTATCTGCACTCAGGGCTATACGAGTGGGCATGTGTGTTCACCGACTCGGGCCGGACTGATGACTGGACGGTATCAGCAACGATTTGGAATCTATACAGCAGGGGAGGGTGGATCAGGTGTTCCACTTGATGAAGTCTTCCTTCCCGAACGGCTTAAGCCAGCCGGTTACGTCTCTGGCGCCCTCGGCAAGTGGCATCTTGGCCTCACCGAAGAGTACCATGCGATGAATCGTGGATTTGATGAGTTCTACGGCTTCATGGGACGCGGGGCACATCCATACTTTGACCACTCAGACATGAGTCATCCAATTTATCGTGGCCTCACACCCATCAAAGAAGAAGGGTACCTCACCACTCGCATCACTGAAGAGGCAGTTGACTTTATTAACCGCCACAAAGCCGAACCGTTCTTTCTTTATGTTGCTTACAACGCAGTGCACGCGCCACCAGAGGCCCCTGAAGAAGATATCAAGCAGGTCACCGGAGATGACACACGTGACACTCTCATGGCCATGATCAAGCACCTCGACATGGGAGTAGGGGAGATCGTGAACTCGTTAAAGAAGCATTCCTTGTTTGACAACACACTGCTCATTTTTCTCACAGACAATGGTGGCTCGGGCACCATGCACGCCAACAATGCACCACTTCGTGGCTTCAAGCAGATGGACTACGAGGGCGGAATCCATGTTCCGTATATTGTGTCGTGGCCAGCTGAATTAGAGGGGGGGGAAAAGTGCGACGTACCCATGTGGTCAATCGACCTGTTTGCTACAGCTCTCGACGCTGCTGGACTTCCCATGCCAAAGGACAAGCCTCTAGATGGAACGAGCATTTTGCCCGCACTCAAGGGCGAAACCAACAAACTCCATAATGAGTTGTACTGGAGTTCTGCGGGTGCCAACGGAAAGTGGGCTATACGTTCCGGAGACTGGAAACTCGTCGCAGAGAAGAATCGTATTGAGCTCTTTGATCTTCAAAAAGATCTCAGCGAAACCACCAACCTTGCTGCGAAACACCCGCAGGTGGTTTCCGAACTCACGGACAAATACAACACGTGGCTCGACGAAATGGCAGACCCGGTAAGCAATCAGGAAAAACGCTGGAATCCTGATGCCGGTGCACCAGTCAAGAAAATGTCAAAAGAAGAGAAGAAAGCCGCACGAGAAAAACGCAAAACTGAAAAAATGACAGAAGGTAATTAAATTGTTTGCTCAAAATATCTTTCTGTTGCTGTTCCTGGCTGCCTCTTTCATAACGATGCTTGGCTCATCACACGCGCAGTCGCGAGACAAGCGAGCCGATCCAATCAAGGAACTGATTCTTGAGGGCGAGACTTTTCTAGTCGATGATCACCCTGCGTTTATTCTTTGGCCGAGCCAGGAAAAACGATCAACACCTCAGCCATGGGTTATGTATTCACCGACGCTACCCCGCTACCCTGACGTCCACGAAAAGTGGATGCACCAACAATTTCTTGACGCGGGTGTTGCAGTAGCTGGTATTGATGTTGGTGAAAGCTATGGGTCGCCAGAGGGTCGCAAGCACTTCTCGGCTCTCTACAAGGAACTGACGACCAAACGAAACTTTGGTGCCAAACCATGCCTGCTTGGCCGGAGCCGCGGTGGGCTGTGGTCCAGCAGTTGGGCAATTCGAAACACTGATAAGGTTGCCGCAATAGCTGGAATCTATCCAGTTTTTGATTTGACGACGTATCCGGGAATCAAGAGAGCGGCTCCTGCGTACAAAATGTCTGAGGCAGATTTGGCCGCGGCGATAAAACAACATAATCCGATTGAGAAAGTTAGAACTCTTGCCAAAGCAAAGATACCGATTTCCATTATTCACGGTGCCATCGACAAAGTTGTTCCACTGAAACAGAATGCTGCGCGGCTCGTGGAAATCTATAACGCTTCTGGCGCTCAAGAGTTTGTGGAACTAGAGGTAGTCGAAGGGCAGGGCCACAATTTTTTTGAAGGATTCTTCACCAGCCAAAAACTCGTTGATTTCACCATTGAGCACGCCAAGGCCGGCGCACAAGCCAAAGTACCTAGCAAACTCATGCCACCTCCTGAAGGCGTTAACGTTCTACGCGACATCACATTTGCAACAGTTGCTGAGCAAAAACTGCAGCTTGATCTGTATCGACCCAAAGAAGTTCTGGGCCCGCTTCCGGTTGTTGTTTGGGTGCATGGGGGTGGTTGGAAGAATGGCTCCAAAGATCGTTGCCCTGCGGCATGGTTGGCTGCTGACGGTTTTGCTGTCGCCAGCATTGATTACCGGTTGACGCATCAAGCCCAGTGGCCCGCTCAAATTGACGACTGCCGCGCGGCAATTCGCTGGCTTCGAGAGAACGCAAAACCCTTTAATCTCAATCCCGATCGAATTGGGGCATGGGGAAGTTCGGCCGGCGGGCACCTGGTCGCTCTCTTGGGAACACTCGACGCGCCAGGCAACGAAGGAACCTCTAGCCACATCCAAGCTGTCTGTGATTGGTTTGGACCGACAGACCTGCTGACCATGCCACCGAATACAATTTCGGAAACTCGGACCGAAGCCGATATAGCACAATCCAACGGGGCAAAGTTGCTTGGCGAGACGGTCCGAGACGTACCTGAATTAGCCAAACAAGCAAGCGCCCTGTATCAGGTTTCAGCAGACGACCCACCATTTCTGATTATGCATGGCGAAAAAGACCCTGGTGTTCCATTGTCACAAAGCCAGCGATTGCATGAAAAGCTGCTGGCTGCCGGAGCGCAATCGGAACTAAAAGTAATAGCTCACGCTGGGCATGGTGGCAAAGAATTTCAAACACCTGAAGTGAAGCAATTTGTACTGGACTTCTTTTCAAAAACATTAAAAGACCAGTGAGTATTTCAAACCGTACATCAGTCGCATCCCCCCGCTGCTGAATCAATAAACACCGAATCCAAAATCTATTAACTCTTCACACAGTAAAGACATTTCTTCATGACACGATTCTTCTCGTTTTTAATGCTCTGTTTGTCAGTAATGCTTGTGACTGTGGCTCGCGGAGAGCGTCCGAACATCATCATGTTTCTGATCGACGATCAGAACCCGTCGAGCATCGCGGCTTTTGGGGGCGACACGTACACGCCAAATCTCGACCGCATGGCGGAGGAGGGAATGAAGTTCACTCAGGCATATGTGAGCAGCTCGGTTTGCACACCCTCCCGATATACCTTCCTGACTGGTCGGTTTGCTGGAAACTCGTATAGCAAGAGGTACATTGACGAGGTTGGTGGCAAAGAAAACCAGGGGCTCCCCAATTTTAATGTTGCACTGGAACGCGACAACATGAACGTAGGTAATGTTCTTCGTGAGGCTGGTTACACTACTGGGTTTGTCGGAAAATATCATCTCACTTCCAAGTTGGATTTCCCGGAGTTCTATAAAGGTAAAAACGGTTGGATCGATATTCCCAAAGACGCAAACCCCGGTCCTGAAACCTCGGCGCAATTCAAACACAATGAACACTGGATGCGGCGTTATCTCCAAACGCTAGGCTTTTCCTGGGCAAAGAATGTCTACCCGGAAAATATTCATAGCCCCTATTCATCCCACAACCCAGAATGGACGACAGCGGCAGCTCTGGAGTTCATTGAAGCGAACAAGGACGGCCCCTTTTACCTCCATCTTTGCAGCACGCTCCTCCACGGACCGGATAAGTCATGGCGAAAATCGATGGATCATCCACTCGTAACTGGAGAAGGAGAAGTCAAAAGTCTGCCTGATGTTATGACACCGCGAGCAGAACTTTTAAAAACGATTACGAAAAAAGGATTTGATCCAGACAGCCACGTAGCGGGTGAGGCATGGATCGACGATTCCCTCGGAGCAATCCTTCAAAAACTTAAGGAACTTGGAATCGATGACAACACACTCGTGATTTTTGCACCAGATCACGGTCGTGACGGCAAGGCATCCGTCTTCTCGCATGGTGGTTGTCGGGTGCCCATGATCATGCGTTGGCCGGATGGAATCCCCGCGGGACAAGTCTGTGACGAACTTGTGCAGAACATCGATCTTGTGCCAACGTATTTCGAACTCGCTCACGCAGAGAAACCAGATTCGTACCGCATTGATGGAACAAGCCTTACTCCACTTTTCCAAACCGGAACAGCTAACGAGTGGCGAGATCATTTGTATCTCGAAATGGGAGCAGCAAGAGCGACCGTCACGCGAGACTGGTCTTATATCGCCGTCCGTCACACCACGGAGCAGATCGCCGCGATCAAGAAAGCCTCACCACAGAACCTACCAAAAGCGCTGTCTTACATCGGGCGGTTGGGCATTGGAGTAAGAGGGGCAGACCACCCTGGGTTCTTTAATGAAGATCAGCTGTACGACCTGAACAGTGACCCAAAGGAAATGCAGAACTTGGCGAATGACAAGAGACAGGCTGATCGCCTCAAAGAGATGCGCTCCTTCATGCAGCACGACCTCGAAGCGATTGGTCGTCCTTTTGGAGAGTTCATCCCAGGAGGAAACACCTCTTTCCCCGGTCAAATTAATGAACAGCTTGCACTTGTAAAGCAAATCGATATCCACGGTAAAAAAATCACAGTGCCAGAAAGCTTGGCTCGCAAGGCTAGAGACACTGATAAGCCTGACCCCGATGACCGGACGGAAAAAAAAGGAAAGCGGGAAGCCCGCAAAAAAGCTCGCGAACAAGCCAAACCGAACAGCCAAAAAGGCTCGGACAACTAACTCATCCATGCTGCTCTTGCTCTATTGCTTCTGAGGCTGTCCGAGGTTGCCTTACTACCAGGAAGTCAATCACTCAGCGTCCATTATTCATCTGCCTATTGAACTGAAGCATAAAAGTATCAATCAAGCGTGTTCATGGCGTCCAAATAGTTGCGGCGATATGGTGAAGACAGGTATTTGTCGAATAGTAGTAAACAGCCACCATTTTTCCATCAGAGCGCCTAAGCAAACGGGGATATCCCAAATCATTCGTTTCGTTGTCTTCGGAGCCAAAGTCATCGCGAAGAACTATTGGGGCTGTCCACGTTTCTCCCAAGTCTGAACTATAAGCCGCAAGTATTCTGCCCTCGTCACGTTCACCGAAGACCGCGCACAGCCTGCCATCGGCCGTTTCGGCAATTGCTGGTGGATTCCCATTATTGGTTCCGGAATCTCCGATTTTGGCGGTGAACTTCCACGATTGACCACCATCCGTCGAGGTATACGCATCGACCCAGTTCACCTCGCCTTCATTATTTTTTCTCTTTCGCCTCATTGCTGTAACAAGCGTGCCGTCAGACGTACGAAATGTTTCTGGCATCACAGCGCGAGCACTGTCGTCAACTGGAACGACCCAATTGAGAAACTGGAAGCTCTCACCACCATCTTCTGTTTTCGCAGTAAAAATCCTATCTGTTCCAAACTTGGCTCGCTTACGACTCGAAAGCAAAAGTACGGCTTCGTGTTTCCCAGTCACCACATAGTCAGTTCGTGGCGTCAACTCAGTAAGATTGGCCTTCTTAAGTTCTGTTGCTTCGTGAAGATTGCCAAATCGATGCGGCCCATTCCAGCTCTCGCCGCCATCGTATGTGTAATAGAAATGTCCTCGTCCGTCTTTGGCCCCATGGTACCCGGCGCCAACCATACGTAACGCAAACTTAGGGTGTTCGAAGTTGATTGGTTTTTTGAGTGGTCGACATTTTGGCTTGGCCCCCGAATCACCAACGTAGTTGTCGGGGTTGTACGCGTACCACGTCTCACCACCATCTTTACTCCGGGCAAGCCAGCATTCTTGCAGCCCTTTTGCAATATTGTGGCCTCCTTCATCAAGCTCATATATTCCGCGGGTAAATCCAACAAGCAATTCATCACCGTCGAAAATCCAGGCCCCGTTATTGGCTGGCCAGCCCGCAAACTTGCCGTCTTCCTGATAGACGACAACATGCTTAATGTCTTTCGGTGTTTCGGCGTAGGTAGAAGTCCCCCACAAACAAATCAAAATCGTGAAAAGCATTGCCTTCATAAACAAACTATCCCAAAGCAACTTAAATTTAAAAAGTTCTCCCAACTATCGAGCTTAGCATTTGTCCAAATGCATTTACTAGCAGAACCAAAAAATTGGATTCGGCTGTCCTACAGCCCATACTATTTCATGTTGCAAGCAGCATAAATCCTGGAGCACCTATTTGTTAACAATGGCTTGAACCTAAATTCTCTGTACCTGCATATTGTAAAAAATTCTTACGGGCTTCCGGGGGATTGCCTGTGCAACCAGCCCCATACTCATCATGAAAATGATTACGAAGCCGTACACCACTTTGTTTTCCGCAGACACCTTGGTGTCGATCGCCATGTTCGATGAAAACGAACCAACGCAAGACCGCAATGCGGAAGCAACAATGTTGGAGTTAGCGTTCATACGTCAGTTATTTTCTCAATGACTTATTCGCCAGATCACCTACGACCAGATCGAATTTGCAGTCGCATTTGCATCGGCGAATCGTTCTATCGGCGCACCCGCATCCTGCAGCATGGTTGTCCATAGGTTCGCCAGTGGCGTATTCTCTTTCGAGGCCACTCGGTGTTGGCCGTGCGTCAGGCCTTTAAAGCCACCCCCGGTGAGCAGGCAAGGCACGCTGGTATTCCGGTGAGCCGTGCGTAACCCCCCGCCGTTGTAGACGAGGCTGTTGTCGAAGAGCGTGCCGCCATTCGGATCGAGTGGGTCCTTCGCTGAGCGAAGCTGATCAATGAACCCGGAATACAACTGCATCCATTTTGTTGTCCGCTTCAGGTTGAGCTCGTGCAGCGACACATTGGAACCGTAGTGGGACAGTGTGTGTGGCGTGGAAGAAATTCCCATGCTCTGCAGCAGACCGGCGTCGGGCATGCGGTAGGTCACCACGCGGGTGGCATCGGTCTGCCAAGCAGCGAGGATCATCTTGAACATGGCCTTGATCTCTGGCTCACCTTGCATTCCTTCCGGCGGCCTCTTTTGTGTCGCCTTCGGATACGGAATGTCGATCCACTCCTCTTCGCGACTCAAGGAGAGTTCAATGTCCCGAATGCTGGTGGTGTAGTCTTCCAGCTTCTCTCGGTCGTCATGAGTAAGGAGCCGCTTGGTTGAACTGCCTTCAAACTCCAGGATATCGAAAATACTGCGACGCTGCTTGAGCGTGTGCAGCATTTCCTCACGACTCACATTGCCACCAAAAACCTTGAAATACACTTCCAGTGGCGAGGCAAATCCAGGCAGGGGGCTGCCGTCCTCACGATAGGACATGGCCACCCCGCCGTGCCCATTGCCGGAATCACCGTTTTCACAATTAAGCTGCAGACTCTGATAACGCGTCTCCTGTCCCAGGTGAGCCGCCGCAACCTGATCGCAGGAAATGCTGTTGTGCCGCGCCTTGCCTGAAAACCCAACAACGTTGACGCAGGTCAGGACCGCCTCGGTCCCTTCATGAGGCTGCTTGTTCTCCGCATTGGTAAAGTTGGAAACCATTGTCACCTGGTTGAGATTCTTCTTCATCGGGCCCCAGCCGGGAGGCAAAGCAATGTCACTCAAGCGACCACTCTCCGTTGGGTAGAAATGCTTCTCCATGTGGCCGTGACCCATTGCCATCCAGAGGAGGCGTTTCGGCGCGCCGGAGGACAGAGATTGTTCTGCAAGAGCTCTCGAGCCGGCCGGAAGAAGACTGGCGAGGAATGGGAGCGTCAAGGCGTTGGTGCCGTTCCGGAGAAACGTCCTGCGGTTCGTGCTGCTGAATAGGTTCATAACGAATTCCAGGTTTTAGTAATAAAAGGTGTGCATCGTTTTTTTGTGATGAATCGCATCGACTGGGCTTCGCCTTACCGTTTTTTCACATTTTTTAAATCGAACAATGTCGAGTCCAGTGTCTGAAAATAGGTAAGTTCTTTCTCTTCGAGTTGGGCCAGATGCTTCAGCATCGACTGGTATCTTTCATCATGCAGTCTGGCATCTTTTTTAGCCAGCACATTTTTCCGCGTTGGTTTCGCCCCGTAGAAGGGATAGAGCGAACGAATCTCCTCCAGATACGCCGACGTTTCTTTCACTATCGCAGCATAGCCCGGGTCGCCGTTGTCTCTCAGTTGGCGGCGCAGCGCAGCGACGCGAAAGCGACTTTCAAAGTCCTCTGACGCTTCCTTCTCCCAGGGCAAGCGATCCTGCTGCCTGGCGATCCAGGCTTCACGGTTCTTCGTCCAGTCCGAACGAGGCGTGCCCTCCCAAAGCCGAATTGACTCAAGTGTGCTCTGTCCACCCTCAACGCTCACCGCAATGCGATGCTTCGCACGGCCTGCACGATAGTTTTCTCCAAAAAGAAAATCGTTATCGTTGATGCGAATCAGAAACTCTGAATCACACATCTCCACCGTCACGGTGTAAAGCTCACCCGGCTTCAGGCTTGAGCCGGACGCATCGGGGAACTCCTCGAATCGATGTAACAAATCCTGATCCGGCCACTTCCTGACATGATGATACTCAGGACTCAGCTGAATGATGATCGCGTGACCAAACTCATCGTTGTAGACGATCTGAGTCCGGTCGAGTTCCTCCTCGTAGCGAAAGGTGCATTCAAGGATGTGATTCCCTAGTGTCGTCTCTTCCTCTTTTTGCAAAGTCGATTTGAGTGTGGCTTTCGTCCCACCCTCTTCGCTCACCCATTTCAGCGGGCCGTTACTCATTACAACATCTTCGGCTGACTCCCGTGCCTCCAACTTCTCCCCTCTTCCGAACGTCTCTTCTGCAAGCAGCTTTCCCTTGACCAACATGACCGGCTCATTTGCTTCGAGCTTGAAGCAAATAGAGAACAGAAAAATAAGAATGAATCGATACATATCTCGTACTACCGGTTCAGGAACGGCTGACTGAGGACCACTTGTTTGACCATATCTTGCACAGGAAAATGATCGGCTTCGAGATCATCAAGTGCCATTTCAACAAGCGGTTTATCTGTAAAACTGACATCGCGACCCAAGGCATAACACAACAGTCCCTCAAAGACCGAGCCGGCCACGGTCCGCTCTTCTTTCATCAACGCCGCTTTCAGCCCCTGCACATCCTCAAAAGTCTCCCCGTTGGGCAGCTCGCCACTGGCATCCACGGGATACAGCTTTCTCTTCGTCCTCCGATTTTTCAGCTGTGAAAAATGCTCGGCGTTGGTTACGAGCTCTTCATCCCGCCACATTCCGATCGCATCAAAGTTTTCCAGTCCTAGTCCAATGAAATCGAAGCGGGCATGGCAGGATGCACACTGCGATTTTTGTTGGTGCAACTGCACAAGTGCACGAACGCTTGGCAGAGGATTCTCAGAGGATGCGATCAGTTCTGGAACATTGGGCGGGGGAGGGGGGGGCGGATCATTAAGCAAGACCTCCTTCACCATTGAGCCGCGAATGACGGGCGAGGTGCGATTGTTCATCGTCCCGATCGCGAGAAACGCGGCCTGTGTCATCAATCCACCGCGGGCTGAGTCCTGTGGGAGAATCACTTTCTGAAAACCGTCGCCCGTGTAGTGATCGGTGAGGCCATACTTCGCGGCGAGCACGCCGTTGATCGTGACGAAATCCGAATCGATCAGGTTCTTCACCGACAGATTCTCTTCCACCAGGGTCTTGAAGAACTCCACCGGTTCCTGCTTCGCGGAAAGAAGGTACGCATCGGTGAAGTGGAGGAAAAAGCGGGTACTCAGCCCCACGCTGTCGAGACGTTTCAGATGCATCCATTGGCTGATAAATCCCTCGTAGAACTCCTTCGCACGCGGATGACTTAGCAGGCGATCGGTCTGTTCCAGCAGGATCGCTTCATCGAGCAACGACCCATCCATCGCGACCCTTATCAGTTCTTCGTCGGGTGGCCCACTCCAGAGAAACGCAGCCAATCGGTTAGCAAGGCTGACCGCATCCAGCGCGCGAGTCACGTCCTCTTCACCAACATTAGGGTTCACAAGGTAAAGGAAGCGAGGAGAGGAGAGGATGAGTGCCAGCGGATCCACCATGGCCTCACGAAAGGTTTTGCCGTCACCACGTTGAATTTTGTAATAAGCGTGCACCTTCGTCACGAACTCAGCCGACACCTCACGGCCTCGAAAGGCGGCCGTCGCAAACTGCTTCAGAAACGCTTTCGCGACTTCATCAAGTTTCTCATCGGAAGCCGTGGCGACTTTGTAGGTGTCAACCAATTCCTCGAAGGGAGTTTTCTCATCGTAATAGGGCCCTTCTGCTTCCAGCCACCTCACCAGAATGGTTTCCTTCGGCACATCAGGTTCGATGGGGCGGTAGTGCTGATACAACTGATTGTGAGGGGGGCGACCGCGCTGGTCTTCGCCAAACCATATGCTTTTCCTCGCATTCTTCGCTGTCGACGGCCGGAAGTCGTCTTCGAATTCCGGATACCACACCACTGTGTGAGTTGAGGGTTCCTCAAGCGAACCGGTCACGCAGAAACTACCGATTGGTTTTCCATTCTCAGCCCCCTTGCCTGCATGGGCAATGGTCATTCGGATTGATCGACGAATCTTTACTCCATCAACTACCCCTGCGGAGGCCCGCATTCGATAGTAGGCGCGGGCGTCGGGTGCAAACGGAATCCCCATGCTGTTGACAAGATTCCGGATCGGAAGCATGCGACCTTGTGAATGGTACTCGAGGTTGTCGCTGTAGTAGTCCGCGAGGTTTCTTCGATCCCGATACTCGGCATGTCGTGGGTATTTTTCCGAACCGCGGTTGTAGCGATTCCATTCGTATTCAGTCAGCCCCACTTCCTTGTAGGAGCGGTCGGTATCATGCACTTCCTGGACCTTTTCGAGAATCTCGTAGATCTCTTTTTCCATCTTTCCAGAGTTCGCAAAATCCTTCCGTACCACTTTGACCTTTTGCCGTGGCAGCACCGCCCAGTGCATCGCGGTGCGGACGACCTCCTGCGCCTGCGCGAAGTAATTCTCCAGGTCGATCGAACTGAGCGACTGATTCTGCCCGATGGTGTCGAACCTTCCACTCGGGTCATCGGGCAACCCGTCGGCCATGATGCGTATACCGAGCAACTCCTTCACGGTCGCCTCATATTCCCGGCGATTGAGTCGCCGAAGCGCAATCTCCCCACCAGTGTCCCGTAGCATCTTCTGAGCGGAATGAAGTACTTCAGTGAGATCACCAACCACCTGCGATACTTCGGCCGGTGACGGTTGCGGCTCATCTGCGGGTGGCATTTCACCGGCGTTCAGTCTGTCAAGGATGTCCTGCCAGCTGACAGCATCAGCCGAGTCCACAATGGTGAGCGTAATATCGTGCAGCGACAGATCAGCTTCCTGAGCCTCTGTCCCGTGGCATCGATAGCAGTGGTTCTTCATGAACAAGTGAATGGATTCAGGAACCACGATTCCCGCACTCGCCAGAGACGGAATAAAACAGAACAGCATCAAAAGCGCAAGGCGTTGTGTCAGTGAAGTGTTCATGGTTTTTATTTTGATCATTGATCCGGATAACAAAGTCAACTGAACAGGCGCCTTGGCGCCGAATCCATCTCAGAACCTTATAACGAAGGGCATGGGTTTTTCTGAATTCTTCAATCCACTCACGAACCACCACAGCAGGCTGTCTAGCCTTCAGTATGAATCCTGTCTTTCCAGCACTACAATGTTATTTGGCAGCATTGATTACCCTTTCTTCGCTGTGCGCCGCTGACCAGGTCACCCATCAGCCACGTCACAGGTTTTTGAAGATATAACCCAGGAAACGCACTGCTTGTTTCTTTCCACAAACCTGCTCGTTTTGCTTCAGGATACTGCTTATTCTTCTCCGCACGATCCCGAAATGGAGGACCAGCACAACACGCAACAAGGCACAGAAACACAAACACGCTAGCATTACATTTTTGTATTTGGACAGTTCGCAACATTGACAAAGTACACACTGGACAACCCCTCAATGTCTACGCACATGGCACGCATCCCACTTCCGATGTTTCTTTTTCTGACAGCATGCCTTGTACCGCATGCCGTATTCGCTGAAACGCAGCAACAAAGCCAAGCACGTCCAAATATCATCTTACTGATGGGTGATGATCATGGCTGGGAAGAAACTGGCTACCACGGACATCCTTATGTGAAAACGCCTTTCCTTGATGAGATGGCGACATCTGGACTTCGACTGGACAACTTTTATGCACAACCGGTCTGTTCTCCCACGCGGGGTAATGTCCTGACCGGCAGACATCCCAACCGCTACGGGACGTTCACGCCAGGGTGTTCGATTCGACCAGAAGAGATCACAGTCGCTCACCTTCTCCAGAAAGCTGGATACGCGACTGGACATTTTGGAAAATGGCACGTCGGTCCTGTCAAAACAACATCACCGACGAACCCAGGAGCAATGGGGTTTGATGAATGGCTTTCGCACGACAATTTTTTTGAATTAGATCCGTTCCTGTCTCGAAATGGTGGGTCTCCCAAAAAGTTCTACGGCGAAAGTTCCGAAATTTTGATTGATGAAGCGATCAAATACATTGAAAAGAAACAACTGGAGGATGTCCCGTTTTTTACAGTCATCTGGTTTGGCTCACCTCATGAACCGTACAGCGGCATGCAAACAGATTTACTTCTTTATGAGGATCTACCAGAGAAATACAGCGACACGATGGTGACGTTGACTTCCAATACAACTGGAAAGCAGGTCAAGCGGCCTTTGCGAGACGTTTTGATTGAACGCTACGCAGAGATCACAGCCATGGATCGATCAATCGGAAAGCTACGCAATGCCCTCAAAACGCTCGGCATTAAAGACGATACGTTACTCTGGTATTGTGGAGACAATGGCATTCCGCCAAGCGGCTTGAGAGAGTCCCGTTTCAGAGGACTCAAAGGAAAACTCTACGAAAACGGCATTCGAGTTCCCGGAATCATTGAGTGGCCCGCTGGCATTCCCGCACCACGCGTCGTAACGGTGAATGCTGTCACAGCGGACATTCTTCCGACTTTGTGCCAATTGACTGGGGCAACACC
>WLWG01001762.1_pt1 | contig 18379 bp, 19 predicted proteins | sample 6712871 | NCBI WGS metagenome assembly WLWG01 (sample SAMN12718693, study PRJNA515312) | sponge metagenome | isolation source: marine sponge | host: Mycale hentscheli | place: New Zealand: South Island, Marlborough, Capsize Point | collected 2003-05-01
CGTAGTCATTTAGATATTCATTTCTTGCTTGCACATAAGTTGCAACGCAAAGAAAGAATGCGATCCATAATAAATTATCTCGTAAGGTCTTTAAGGTCATAGGTATGATCCCTCACTGTGTCTGCTAATTGTCTGTATAAATTTTCTGCCATAGACCATGTTGCTTCTGCTGCGGACAGTCTTTGTTTAAGGTCGTTAATATCTGCTGTGGAGTTAGTTAGTTTAGACTCCATCTTAAAAATAGTTTCTTGGTTAGCTGTAATAGTGTCTGTTAAAGATAATACATATCTTACTGATGTAAATGTTCCGGCTATGATTGCTGCCACAACAGGAACAATTACAATATTCTTTTTAAACCACTCTAGTTTACTTTTTGTTTTCTTCATTACTTATAAAACCCTTTAAAAATCCAGTCTACCCATTTGTTCCATAAGCTTTTTACTTTGTCCCATGCTCTGCAACAAATATTTTTACATTTTTCAATCATTTTTTTTCTCCTCAATTTCATAAAAGAAATTATCAGTGTCTTCTGTTTTCCATTTACTCGTGTCTTCCACATTCCATTCGGATGTTTGGACTTTCCAATCTGGTATCTCGTCTTTAACTGTAAAGGACGGGATGTTCCAAATTATTCTGTTGTTTGGCTGAGCCGCATAATTGCCATCGTCTAAAGCAAGTATGTGAGCGCACTTATGTTCGTGCGGAATTTCTGAATGATCAGTATCTAGTATATTACTCTCTGGATGTGCAAAGTCAACTGTGAACAGGTATGCACCGTGGTGCCATTTCTTATCTTTGCCTATATATTTGCCGGATTGGCCGTCTAAGATATCCCAACTAGTGACAGCAGGATAATAACTAAAACAATTCCAAAGCTCCAGCTCATCAAGTCTATGTCTAGGAACCTCTTCTGGCTTAAAGCCTCTCTGAATAAACGCAGATATCGGTAGACGATAGTAGACAGCTCCATTTTCCATAATACAATGAAAAAGGATGGCACGGCCAGTAATACTCGTAATACCAAACACAATGCAGTCTTCAACTTCACCGTGATGTTTTTTACAGTCGTATAAATACTCTCGCCTAATTTGCGCATATGTAACAGGTATGTTCGCATTTAAATAGGCCATAACATTATAGTATTATAGCGCCAACTATGAACCCAATTACAAAACATACAATTTCTGTTCTGTACATTAGGTGCCATAGATGAAATTTATCAATATATTTTCTAATCATTTATGCTCCCCCAGTTTTTGCCGCTCTCGTAGTCAACCTTGTTTGGTACTTCGAGTGTAACAGCGTTTTCCATGATCTCAATTATCTTTTTAGCTTGCTCGTCGCTTTCAATAGATAAATCAAGTTCATCATGTATTTGTATATGAGGGATTATTCCCTCTTTGTAAAGCTCTAACATTGACTTCTTTGTCATGTCAGCAGCTGAACCCTGTATTAATTTGTTTAATGCTTTGTATGTGTAAGCTCTCTTGATCCCCGGTCCATGTTCCCTGAGTGCTTCTTCGTGTGTCATGGCCTTATGCATACCGAATTGATTAGGCTCCCACAAATGAAACCTACATAGTCTGCCTAGTAAAGTTCTGATCTGTCCTCTGTCCTGTGCTCTGTTAGATGCCTTCTCCATCAACTGCTTAACAAAAGGTACACGGTTGTGGTAGGTATTAAATAATTCTGCGGCTTTGTCTTTTGTTACACCTAGTTCTGCTTGTAATTTGTTTTTACCCATACCATAAAATAATCCAAGGTTAATTGTCTTAGCCTGTGATCTAGGTATGTCAGCCATATCTGCTACAGTCTGGTGAAAGTCTGAGTCAGGATCTGTTTCGTATGCATCAACTACATCATAGACTGACGGCAACTTATATAATGCTGCGTAGTGTACAACGAGTCTAGGTTCTTGCTGTGAGTAGTCAAAGCAACCCCATTTGCATCCATCTTCGGGAATGAATAGTGACCTAATTTTAGGGCCAAGATCCTTGTTTCTAGCAGGTATCTGCTGTAAATTAGGGTTTTGATAACTGAATCTACCTGTAACTGTACCACCACCTGCATTTCTTAATTGATTAATCTCTGCATGTATTCTGCCTTTGTGTTGATAACGTAATATAGAATCTATAAATGTTGTGTGTGCTTTGTTTATCTCCCTAGCTTTAGCAATCATGTTAACGACAGGGTGTTTGTGTTCCTGTAAAAAGTTTTTGGTAAAGCTTGGAGCTTGTGTTTTATCTGTTCTTGGATACTCTAATCGTAATACATCAAACACTTCTGATATAGATCTAGCTGCCCATATCTGTGTGTCTATGTTTGTTTCTCTTTTAATCTCATGTAATAATTTGTGTTCTTGTTCTATCAATTCTTTTTTAATTTTGTGTGCACCTTCTACATCTACACGTACACCTTTAAATCTCATATCAACTAAGCAAGGAAATAGATCTGTCTCTAAATCAAATATGGATTCTAAGTCCTGGTGTAATATTTCTTTCTTCATCTCTTGCCATAAACCATACGTAGCTTCAGCATCTCTCTCTGCATAAGAGCCTACGTGTAGTGATGGTAATTTGTACATCTCTGATTTAGGATCAATACCCCACTCAGCTGCTGCTTCTGCTAGTGCTGCTTCGTTCTTACCAAAACCATTGTACTTCCATGACAAACTATTAAGATCATATCTAAATCTATTTTCATCAGTCACAGCTGCGGCTATCATTGTGTCTACAACTCTGCCATTAATTTTTAAACCCATAGCACGTAGCCAACACACGTCGTACATTGCATTGTGAAATATTTTTATACTGTCAGCTGCCAATACATCTTTAAGCCATAATAAAACTTTTTGTTTATCCATGTTGCCACCACCTTGATGTGCAATAGGAAAGTATCCTTTGTAGTGAGCTGTAGCTACAGCCACACCTATAACTTCACCATTACCTATAACAGAACCTGATCCCTTTTTTATAAGATCTGGATCTCTTGTCTCTAAGTCAATAGCTATCTCATCAACCTGTCTAAGATCTGGAAACTCTGTAGGTATGTTCCATTCTGTTTGTGCCTCAAACTTAGGAATTTTCATTTTCTTTTCTCCATCTTTTGAAGCCATCTGTCCATGATTCTTCCTTGGGTTGAGTGTCTTGATAGTCTCTGTCCAATATCATTTCTAGATAATGAATTGCTTTGTGTATATCTTGTTCCTTTCCTTTGGCAGCGTGCCTGCATATGTACTTTATAGCCGATCCTTCCGCGAAGGGCAACTTATTCTTGTTTATAAACTCACTCGGCTGCATGACCATGTTCTGGTAATGTGAACCGCCTATTTGCTTTTTGTATGCTTTAGATGTCATATCCGTTTCTCTCCTGTTTTGCTTCCATTATGTATAAGTTTTGTTTAGTTCTTGTTACACCCACATACCAAACTCTGTGTTCTTCATCTCTTTTGTCTTGGTTCTTCTCTACTACTTCTCTTATCTTTCTTGTGTTATCTAATATGATTAATACGTTGTCTGCCTCACCACCCTTAGCTGCGTGTATGGTAGATAGTTTAACTCTTGGTGGATCTTGTAACTTCTCACCATTTGTTAACATCTGTCTTATGTATAGGCTTTCTTCTGGATCTGATTTAAATACTTGATACCAATGATCAGTAAAACTAAACCCAAACTCTTTTAAATCGTACAATCTTTCTTCTGTCTGCACCCATTCTAATTCTAAAAATTCAAATAAATCTTTACACTCTGTTAATGATAGCTTATCGCCTTTAGTCCATCTTGTGTAGTTTAGAATGTTTCTAAACAACCTTTGCTTATAGCTTTTTCTATTTTTGTATTCGTAGTATATTGCACGCTCTCGTAATGATTCTTTTAATGATTCTAATTTAGAATGTGTTCTGCCTAAAATTAACCACTTACCTTTTTCTAATGGTACATCTTCGATTGCAATAACTCTCTGCACATAACCATCATCCTCTCTTGGTTGCCACATTTTAACCAACTTTCTGTCATCAGGTATACGCTCTAGTATGCAATTAGCTAGTGTTTGCACAGCTTTTGGCACTCTGTAAGATTGTGGCAAAACTATGTCTTTTGCCTTTTCTTTCTGAAATCTAGCAACGTCTGCGCCAGCCCAACCATAGATTGCTTGGTCATCATCACCTGCTAAAATAATGTGTTTAGAATGTGTCTTTAATATGTCAAACATTTTCCATTGTATTGGAGATAAATCTTGAGCTTCGTCTACAAATATAACGTCAAACTCTGGACACAATTTAGACTCATTAAACTTTTCTATCATGTCTGTAAAATCTACTAGACCATAAGCTTTTTTATAATTAATAACTTCGTCTCTTAAAATTTCTAATTGTCTTTTATCTATTTGATCAGAGTACATGTCAGTGTTGTATTCATCTATGACATCTATTTCCTTGATCCTTGCTGCATTAATAATGTTAAAGTATTCGCTGTCAGAGTCTACAAAGCCTGTCTTCTCTTCTCCGTTTGTAAACACAGTAACTTCTATACCAACACGTCTACCTATATCTTCGTAGTGTTCTGGTTGCATGACATTACTTTTCTTTAATCCTAACATGGCAAAAGATAATGCGTGTAATGTTTTAAAGTATGGTAAATCTTTAGCTTGTAATTCTTTGTGCATGTCTAACATCCTATCTCTGGCTTCATCAGCAGCTTTAGTTGTAAATGCAAAGTATCCTATCTTGTTAAGAGGTGTGCCTAGTCTATAAAAAGTATTTACATATTTTAATAACTTAGTTGTTTTCCCTGTTCCCGGAGGCCCTAATATTTTTCTCATCATATTATGTCTACCTCATGTTTTAATTTAGTATGGTGTATAGGTACTTCTTCAAAATCTTTTATGCTTATCATTACTACGTTCTTAGTTGGTGTATTGTATTTTCCTTTCTCTTTTGTCGGGAATCTTTTCTGATCTAGAAACTGTATGTCGCATTCTTTGTATGTCTTTCTCATCATGACACCAGTCTTATCTTCACCGTGTTTCCAGTTCTTTGCTTTTAGTCTGTCATAAAACTTATCAAATTTAAAGTATGCATAGCCATCTTCTATTAATACTGTACCTGATTTAAAACTAGAATCATTCATAGCTTTAGGTCCATTAATTTTTGCGTGTAATAAGTCATGTAGTTTTTCTTTAGGTGATGTACCTATAGGAGGATTAATTGTTTTCTGTGTTTTAAATAAGGCTTCTAATACTGTCTGATCTTCTTGACCTTTAATAATTGGTGGTGGAAATCCTGCGTGTTTTGTGATAGCATTCCGTCTCTTTCGCTGATCTGTAACATGTTCTACGGTCTTACAATGTACAGTTGCTTTACCAATACCATCAGGTCTAGTTACATCAAACTCATACTCTGGGTCTGGATCTATATCTATCTTTCTTAAATTAGTTAATACAGGATAAGCTCCTTTAGATCCTGCTAGTACACCAAACTTTTTCTTTACACATATACCTTTCTTACAATACTCACTGATAGGACTTTGTGTGCAGGTATAACCTTTCTCTGATTTATTCCATGATCTAAGCTTAGCGTTTAATGTTTGTTGATCCCACGCATTGGCGTGTACAGTCTCAAAATATTTTACTGGTGCATTCTTTACTTTCTGTTGCCAGCTATCAGGATACTTCATCTTTACAAAGACATGGTAGTTGTACATAAACCTGTCTTTGCCATCAAAGCCTGTCTTGTTTGTTATCTTAGATAACAAAGCTAAACATGGTGGTCCTTCTACAAACTCTTCGTCAACACCTTCCATAGACTTAACTTCCATGTCATCTGTTATTCTTTTTAGATCTTCTGGTGTAGTTAGGTTAGCCTCTGCTACTTTTATAAATTGTTCTAATGTAAAAAACGTACCGTCTATGTTCATAGCTCTACGTTTCTTGCTTTCAAAGTATGGTAGATTAATAAACTGTCCTGGTTTTAAGATTCCTGTTTCCGGATCCTTTGTTAGTTGTGTCTGCTTAGGAAAGATCTCACAGTCAGGTTTTAAATTAAATAAAGGTAATAGATTACTTAAGAATGATACCACTAGTGTGGATGGTACAAACTCTGCCATAAATAAATATAAGTGTAAACCACCACTCTTAGACTCAATAGGTATAAGAGGTAGGTCGTATTGTTTGATTGCTTCTAAATAAAATTGTTTGTTAAATCCTTCGTATGCTTTAGGGTCAATGTCTATAACACCAAACTTAGCATCACCATTTTCATTAGTAGGTTGTGCACCTACAGATTTCTCACCTGTTAAATGGTCTTGATATATTTGATCAGTAAACTCTTCGTAAGTCCATCTGTAATCTGGTTTCTTCTTTCCACTTTCTGGGTCTACGGTAGCGTTACTCCAATCTGCGATTCCATACGCATGTCTGTAGCCATTAAATATTTTTACATATTCATTCATAATTATCTTTTAAGTAGGCCGCTCAGTCTCCCGGACGGCCTACCCCATGCATGATTTCCTTTAAGGAAACTTAGAAGTGGGACTTAGACCCTTTCTTTTCTTCACCATGTTTAGCCTTCACACTTCCTTTAGAAATGTTATCACTAAACGTTTTGGCTTGTTGATAAAGACTGGTATCCGTGATTGGTCCCGCCTTACTTACATCCCAACCAAACCATGTACCTTTGTCATTAGACATCTGTGTGGTTTTTAGTCTGTAAATATGGCTAAAAGATGCCGGTGTAAATAACCCGTTCTTACCTTTTAGTTTTATACCCGACATCATTGAATTCCATTTTCTACTAATTTTTAATTGAGTAGATTTCATAGATATCAACGCAGTCGTTGGACTATCTCCTGTGATAATTACAAAGTGAGATGCTGTCTTCTCAACATAATTACCATTAGGTAATCTGTCTTTGTAGTTTGCATCTGCTTTTGTTTGAGACATGATGTCAGAAGAAGAGTCATGTACAGCTACTGGTCCGCCTGCACCTTCTCCTCTATCTTTCCATTCAACGTACTCTAACTTATAGAATGCAGGAATGACATCTATGCCCTTCGCTCCATCATATAAATCGCCTGAAACAGAATTGAATATCATTCCTGGTTCAGCACCTTCGACATACTTACCATCACGTTTGTTAACTTCTGGTGAAAGCTGTCCAAGGATTTTTAGAAAAGGTAGGGCTAGATCTTGTTGACCTATATTACCCAAACCTTTTGCTGCATCTTCTTCAAACACATTGGCTGGAAGACCTGCAGTCTTTTTTTCTGCTACTTGGTTCATGTTTATTTGCTCCTTGTTATTTTTGTTCTGTTGCCTGTGAACATGTTAAATAAGTCAGAGGGCATCTCAAGTCCAGACTCAAGACGCTCCCTAACTAATGCTTTAAGTGTCATAGGTTCAACCTTTAATTTCTGGACGGGTTGATATCCTTGACCTTGTGCAAGGTTCGCATAAGCGATTGCCTTGTTGTCCTCGTTACGACCAAAAGCAACGGTAACTTCATTTTTAATGATGTCACCTAGGCCGTTTTCTCGAAGCCAGTTATATGCTTGTTCCTTTTTTGCTATAGGAATTGAAGCACCGTAGACGGGTTTTACTTCTACTGAAGATCCGTCTGCTAATTTTAAAGTTGAGATGTTCATCTCTTGCATCATTGTAGGAATAACTTCTCCTGATAACAACTCTGCTTTTCTTTTTAACTCTTTCAACTCATGTTCTTTTAAAGTTACCTGATCCTCTAACTCCTGTAACTTTACTACTTGGTCAGATAATTTCTTACCTTCGTTTACTGAATCAAGATTTTCTCTTGCATCTTGTTCAAAGTTTATTTCACTCATTTATGTTTCCTTTCTCATGTAAGTTTATTTCTATTGGATAATACACTCTATCTTGTCTGTCCCACTTTAATAGTTTGTATCTACCATTGGTAATGTCAGAAACAATAGAACACGCAACACCTATAATTGCAGGATCACCTGTCAATAATAAATAATCCTTTGTCGTATAGTTTTTTAACAGACCTCTTAACTTATATATAAGAGGACCTGGAGAAAAAATTATTTGTGAGAACTCAGGTAATAAAAATTTAAAATTTCCATGCTGAGAAGCACTCATAATATTTATCTTAGGTGCACCGGCTTTTGTGCCAGGCAATTCTTGTAAAACATATACCGTAGGCTTATTGCTTTTGATATCTCCGTAATTCATGCTTTCTGTCATTGACAAGAATATAAACTTTATGTTATAGAAGTCAATAGAAAGATAAAAATTATGAACTACAAGTTTAAGACAAAGCCTTATCAGCATCAGCTGAATGCATTAGCCCGATCTTGGGACAAAGAATACTTTGCCTATTTCATGGAAATGGGTACTGGTAAATCTAAAGTCCTTGTTGATAATATAGCTATGCTTTATGACAAAGGTAAGATTAATGGTGCCTTAATTGTGGCACCAAAAGGTGTCATAGGTACATGGTATAACAACGAATTACCTACACATATGCCTGATCATGTTGAACATAAGGCAGTATTGTGGCAAGCTAATATCAATGCAAAACAACAAAAAAAATTAGACGTATTATTTGAGACAGGTACAGATCTACATATACTCGTTATGAATGTAGAAGCTTTTAGTACAAAGAAAGGTGTAGAGTTTGCGTATAAATTTCTATCTTGTCATAATGCCATGATGGCTATTGATGAGTCTACTACAATAAAAAACCCTGATGCAAAAAGAACTAAGAATGTGTGCAAATTGGGTCCTCACGCTAAATACAGAAGAATACTAACAGGTTCACCTATTACAAAATCACCATTAGATTTATACAAACAATGTGAGTTTTTAGCTACAGAACTATTAGGCCATTCATCATACTACACGTTTAGAACTAGATATGCTGTTATGAAGACAGCTAATTTTGGAGGCAGGTCTGTGCAGATAGTTGTAGGTTATAGAAATCTACCAGAACTTACAGATATGTTAAAAGCTTTTTCTTACAGAGTTTTAAAAGACGAGTGTTTAGATTTACCTAAAAAAACATTTATGAAAAGAACAGTCAAACTTACAAAAGAACAAGAGCACGCTTATAAACAAATGTCACAACTAGCTCTTGCACAATTCCAAGGTAAGTTAATGACGACAGCTACGGTCATGACACAACTTATGCGTTTACATCAAATTACTTGTGGTCATTTTACTGCAGACGACGGAACAATACAGGATATAAAAAATAATAGATTAGACCACCTTGCTGACTTGTTAGACGAGGTGCACGGTAAGGTTGTTATATGGGCACATTACCAGTACGACGTAGAAACAATAGTAGAACTTATAAAAAAAGAGCATGGGGATAATTCTGTTGTTACGTATTATGGCTTGACACCACAAGATCAAAGACAAGGCAATATAGAGAAATTTCAAGATAAAAAGAGTCCTGTAAGGTTCTTAGTAGGTACAACTGCTACAGGAGGGTACGGTATAACGCTCACAGCGGCCAGTACAATGATATATTACTCAAATGGGTATGATCTAGAGAAAAGACAGCAGTCTGAGGCTAGAATTGACCGTATAGGCCAGGAAAGCCCTATGACATACATAGATATAATGGCAGAAGATACCATAGATGACAAAATAGTAGTCGCTTTACGTAAAAAGGTAGATATTGCTAGTCAGATCATGGGTGAAGAGTTAAAAGATTGGATATGAAATATCCTTATTATATTAGGATGGCAATATTATTATGTGTTGGTGCGTTCGCACCGATAATGATTCACCACATTGTTTATAAATTGTGGGATGTCAGTGTATTACGTGCAGCAGAAATAACTTTTATATTATGTATTCCAGTAGCTTATTGGATGGCTAGTAAAATAAATGAACGTTGGCACGACGATAGAGAATAGGAAAATCTAGGAGTCTTGAAAATTGTTAGCGCAAAAAAAATTACTCTAACCAAGGGGTATAACTAACTTTGCCATCAACTCTTTGTGCACGTAGCCATTGCTGTCTGTTTTTATTACGAGAGTACGAGCAATGTATCCAGCCCGACGTCGGTTCACCGTCTTTGTAGAATTCTAAAATTCCTTGGTCTACTTCTAAGTTATCTCTAATCCATCTTGCAAGTTCTCTGTTGTCTACACCCGGTATTTCAAAGTCTGCTGCGGCTGCTTCGTCGTCTGCCACATGTTGGCTATTTACACTGCTACCAATTTCTATGCAAAGCTGAGCACAACGGAATCCGCTAGATATAATTAATGGCTTGTCAAAATGAGAACGTATAGGTTGTAATATATTTACTGCAAGAGCTTTTAGATTTTCTATTTGCTCTGGTGATGGATTGTTATTAATGCCTTTACGTTCAGCCGTTTGGCTTTTGGTAAGCTCGTCAAGAGTTATGTTGGCTGTCAGTTTCATCTTGTTAATAACATAAATATCATATTTGCCATGCCCATAATTAACATACCGGCAGACACTAACACAATTTTTTCTAATCTACTTATTTGTGCTTCAATTTTGTGTATCTTATCATGCGTTTGCTTCTGCATAATTCTGCATAACTTTTCATGAGATTCTATTTTTTGTAATGCGTTATCTTTAGCCATAATTATCCTTGTGGAAATAGTAAACGGATTTTTTGATCCATTGTCAAGTTAGAAAATTGACTAGCTGCTTGTGATTGTGTCATAATTTGTTGATCTACACTACCTAAACCAGCTATAGTATTAGGTCCTGTAACAGGATTACTTTGTGTTGTAGTTGTTAATGGGTTTTCTATAAACGGAAAGTTAGGTTCTTCTAAAGATATAGCTTGTAATTCTTCTTTAATACTATTTATAACGTCAGATGCTTTATCATAAGGACTAGCCACACCCATTTTTTCTGCATTGTCTTCAAAAGCCTGCACTACTTCTCTAGATATATTCATAGGTCTAAAAACATTTTCATCTACAGCATTTATTGCAACGTTAGATATCCTATCTGTAGCAGAACTAAATTCATTATTAGATATATTTAAAATTCTAGCGGCATCCAAGTCTTCTTTAAATGTTTTTTGGTTTTCAAACAAAGCTCTGTTTGCGTTTAAATATGCGTCTACAATTTCTCTTGGTTCAATGGGTCCACCTTTAAGTGTAAGTCTAGTAAACAAAGATCTAGAATCCCTAGATCCTCTTTGAAAGTCTGCAACTTTGTATCTTAAAGTTCTTTCAGGATTTATTTTTACAGATCTAAAACCAAACAGTCCTGCAAACTCGTCACCAAATTCATAATCTTGTCCGTACTCATCATATTTACCTTTAGTAATAACATCTACTTCTTCGATAGATTGGTCTAATCTTTTTAATTGATTTAAAGAAAAAGGCATTTGTGCTTTGACTAAATGCGCAAAAATTTTACTATTTTTATCGCCTCGTGTGTCTTCATCACTATAAACTTGGAAACCATCTCTAGTTCTACCACCTCTGGCTATAATATCTAACACAGCTTCTGTCCAAATAGATTCTGATATAAATGGCTGACCAAATTCTGACATGGCTGTAAACATACCTCTAGCAAAGTCATCCATAATACCATCGTTGTCAGTTCTACCTTCAGCAACAGCATTAATTACAGATTGTATGGGTCTAATTAAAGTATCGTATGCATTTGCGTGACTAAAATCTACATAACTAAAGTTACCGTCTTTGTCTTTAATAGGTAGTATTGTTGAGTTCTTAGACCACTGCGCAACGTATTTTCTAATAGCTTCTCTTTCTTCATCTGTTACATCGTAGATAGCTTGGAACGCTGCGACTGCACCCATAGGCACCGCTGCTGTTGTTGCACCAAAACCAAACAGTCTTGTGTAACCAATACTTTGGAAAGGTTTGTATGTTTTACCGTCTACAATTACTTCTTCACTTATTTCTCTTAACGCTCTTGATACAATGTTTGTTCCTGTTCGTGCAATCTCTGCAGGAAACGACACGAAATTACCAATAGGTAATTTTCTTAATCCTTTTATAAAGTCAGATACGTAATCATAGTTAGGTATATTATTTTTAACTATGTCTGCAGCCTCTCGTTTTAAAAAGTCTTCTGTTAATCTAACTTCTGTGCCATCAGCTCTTTTAAAAAATTGTCCTCTTGTTAAACCTATCTTTTCAAAAGATTTTTCTAGTCTAGATTTTTCCATAGCCCAAGAATATATTTTCCAAAAGTCATCTTCAGCTGTGTACAAGTCTTGTGATATAGATTTTAATTTTGACAAAGGCTTTAATAATAATCTCATTCCCTTATCTGACGTCATAGTCTCACCAAAGTTTACGTCTTCCATTAATCTAGTTAAATCTCCTAATCTTACGTTAGAGTTTACAACCCCTAATTCTAAAAGTTCTTGGTAAAATTCGTTTTGTTGTCTTGTTCCCTTAAGTGGTGTCTGTAATGCCTGGTAAGCATTTTTAATAGCTTGTTTATCTGCAAACGGTAATATACCATTAGCTGCAGCAAACGCTCCAGCGCTTACAAAGTTCCTCATATGTGTTACCGGTGATAAAATAGTTTTAGCTATTTGTGATGTAGCTTTAGGGTACAAGACTAAACTTTCATATATTCTACCTAGTGTACCTGCTCCATCCAAAGTTATAGATGTTTGTTCTAATGCATCTGCAATACCAGATGGTGCGTACAATTCATTTAATGGATTAGTGGCACCAGACTTTGCACTAACAGATAATGATTTAGCTTGGTCAATTCTTATTTGTTTAAAGTCATCACCAAATAATAATCTAGCTTCGTCCTGTGTTTTTGCAAACATAGGTAAGTCACCTGCAGCCTTTAGCTCATCAGATTTTTTTATAAGATCATTAAAAAAAACATTACGTCTTGTAATTAAAGATAATTTAGCCATGCCCCCAAGCATAGTTTGCATAGGATTTTTTTGTTTACCTAGCAATTCTTCAAAGGTTTCTTTGGCTCCTGGTTTAAGAGCACCTGCAGATATTAATGCAGACCCTCTTTCAGTTGTTACATCTTTTAATGTAGTTCTATTAACAAAGAAACTTGGTACTTCAAAGATAGCATCAGAAGGTTTGTCCATTCTAATACCTTTAGGAAGTCTTGCTGTTTTTAAAACCCTAGCTACAGCAGCTTCTGCTTGTAGATCTGTCATTTCTTCACCCGCTTCTCTGGCGCTAGCTATAAAAGATGCTTTGGCTTTTTCAATTGCATCTTCTGCTGGTTTGTATCTAAAGAACGGTAAAATACTTTTGTCTTGAAAGATATCGTATGTAGATCCAAGGTAGTTTTTAAACTTACCACCAAATAGTTTTTTAAATTCTTTTATATCTCCTGCATCTAACGTGCCGCCTAGTTGTGAGAATAGTTTAGACCATGCAGTTCTCATGTTAGATAAACTACCAATAATATTTACACGTAGTTCATCGGCTTGTTTTGCATCTTTTGCAAACTTATTTATAAACTCATCTACTTTTAATACCGCCTTGTCATCCATTTTACCAAACGTTGCTACACCTGCATCATCAAGTTCTGCTTTACCAGATAACAATGCATCGTTAACTACGTTTAAAAAATTAGTTCTTTCTGCTGCTGTTTGTTTATTGAATACTGTACGAATAGGTGGAAACATTGCATCTATATTTACATCGAGTTCTCTAGATATAGTTCTAGCTACGTTAGCATCTGCAGCTCTTGCACCAATAGATCCTCTTTCTATGTCAAAAAATTCTTGTGTCTTACCACTACGTGCTCTAAATTTAGATGCAACTTTATCAATCCATTTATCTAATTGAGAGTTAGCTACATCTAGTTTTCTATTTCTATCTGTTAATTTTTTTATTACAGTTCCTGCACCACTGATAGCACCTGTAAATAATGCACCTTCTGTACCAAATTTAACTCTGTTTAATATTTCTCTAACAGCGTTGTCTTCTTCGTCTCTATTAATTTTAGTAGGACCACCTAGTAAATCTCCAAACGTACCAACGCCCTCTACATCACCTACAAACGTAGCTTCTGCAGCACCAGCACCTAAAGCTCCAGCAACAGCTTGTCTTGCTCTTCCTGCTCCCGTAAGTGTTGTGCCTTTACCAAGTTTGTCTAATAATTTTGGATCGTTAAGTTTTACATACTTACCGTTTTGTCTATTTAACATAGCAGTTCTTGCTAGTCCGCTCGCACTTTTTAAAGCTATACCTCCTGGTATACCTATGTTAACTAATAGTTCTGTAATTTTTCCTGCAGCTGTGGCTTCTGCTTTTTCATCAAACTCTGTAAGGTCATCAAACCATTGTTCTACTGCAGCAGCTTTACCTGTGTTAGCTCCAAGATCCATTAAGCTTGCACCTAGAGAAAAGAAACCTTTAGGTATTGCAATAATACCTGACGCTATACCCGATAGCATTGATTCTATTGTGCCTACTTTACTATTTCTTTCTGCATTGTTTAAAGCGGAAAGATCTACTTTAAATTCAGAAGACATTTATTACCCCGCTATTATTTGTGAAACTGCTTGATCTTTAATTTCAAAAATTACATCTCCAGCTGTGTAAATTCCATTAGGTTTAGCTTGAGTTTTAGCAATTTCAGATATAACAGAAACAATAGTTTCTCTTTCACTCTTACCTTTTTTAGTATTATCTTTAATTAACTCTACAAAAGTATCATCATCAATAATATCTCCTGCGTATTTATCACCATATAAAGATTGAGCTGTAGCTTTTGCAGCTTGTGTAGAAGTTAAACCTCCACCAGTAGTGCTTTGATATTTAGCTTTAATTGCGCTTGCATCCTTTGCTTGTTTTAATTTTTCTTGGTTAACAGCTATTGTTGTTCTTTGAAGTTCTTTAGCAAGAGGGTTTGACATAGCTTCTATCTCACCTTTAGCCATCATTAGTCCTGCAGCTTCTTTTAATTGATCTGCTTTATCTAATCTCTTATCAAATGCACCAACTGCTTTACTAATTGTAGAGCCTAAATTCTTTTTAGAAATAACATCTCTACCACCTTCGTCTATGTATCTGCTCATGTCTATTAATGCTTTAGATGCAGCGTTTGCTTGTGCTTTTTTAACACCAAGTAAACTATAAATTCTGTCTAATTTTTTCTTGTCATCTGCTGCTTTCTCAGCATCTATTTCTGCTTGTGTTTTTACTCTTTCACCACCGCTTTGTTGAATAGTTAAATCTCTGCCTGTGCCTGTGCCTCCAGGTGGTGGAGGAGGAGGAGGCGGCTCTTTATCTTTACCTATTCCAAATACTTTACCGTACTGTTTAAAAGGATGGGTTATTATGTCTCCGATAGCTTCAAAAGGTAATTTTTTAGCTGCTGTAGCTACATAGGGTGCAGCAATAAAACTTGTTTTAGGATATTTTAATGCTTTTTGTCCTGCTGCTACAGCAAAATCTTTTATCTTTGATCCATAAGGAACGTTAAAATCTTTTAAATTTTTCATAAGAGCTTGTCTAGTGCTCATAATACCTGGACCCGTTTGTTGCACAGCACTTTTTAACATTCCCGGTACGTTGCCTGCTATTTTTTGTACAGCTTTTGCTTGTTTCAATTTTTTTGTAGGACTAAACAATCCTTTAACTATAGGTGTTGCTTTTTGATAAATGTTTTTAAGATATTCATTATGCATAGCCCGTCCACCTTGTTGTGGATATCTTGGATCACCAACAAGTCCTGATCCAACTGAACCACCATCTTTAAAAGCTCCAATAGCTTGTAATAAACTCATATAAGGAGCTGGATCTAGATAAGCATCAAGGCCTACACTACCTGTTACTCCGCCTAAAGTTGGTTTAAAAAATGATCTTTTCTTTTTACCAGCATAACCACCTGGTCCTGTAACTCTGCCTCTCATGTTAGGCATACCACCACCGGCCATCATAGTAGCGTCAGCCATTGTTGTAGCTACGCCGCCATCTCTTAGGCCATTCATAACGCCTTCTTTGATAGGTCCGCCTGTTTTGAACATTGGTCTTTTAAGTGGTCTCATTATCCAAACCCCTTACCATACAATCTAGAGTAAATGCCTCCTACTCCTAGGGCTGTTGATAAGGCTTGTGATAATGGACTTTGTACTGGTGCTGGTTCAGCGTAAGCTGATGCTACACCACCTGCTAGTCCTGTTAAGCCTGATCCGTATTGTTGTAATCTACCGTATGGTTCGTAAGCTGCTGTCTTAGCTGCTTGTTGGTTAGCTAATAAGTTAGCTTGTGCTTGTTGTTGGTTAAGAGCACCTAGGTTTCCAAGAGCGCCGATGTCTTGTCCTAAACCTGTTCTTTGAAAATTAGATAAACCAAATTGGTTTTGTGCTAGTGTTCCTTGATTACCAAAAGCTTGTTGTGCTAATTGACCTGCTTGTGTAAAGGCACCTTGATTTAATTGTGCTAGTAAACCTGCTCTGCCTGCTGTTGTATCAGCATCGTATTGTCCTAACATTGCTCCTTCTCTACCACCACCAAAATTACCCGAGCCTACAGCTGCGTCTTGTATTGCTTGTCTGTTTGCAACTCTTGATGAATCAAACTCATCTAATGATGTATCAATAACTTGTTGTTGGTACGGAGACATAAAAGATGAATACGCACTTGGTCCTGTTAAACCTGCTTGATTAGTTATGTTTGCTTGAGCAGCTTGTAAAAAAGGTGAATAAGATCCAATACCTTGTTGTGCTAAACTTTGTGCTTGCGTTTGTAAAGGATCCATCTGTGCAACAAATGGATTAGCTCCCGTGATCCCCGGTCCCGCAGCCCTGACACCTTGTGCGTCTAGTCCGCCAGTAAATGTGCTTGTTTCAATCGGTGCGGAATACGTTGCAACCGACTGTTTGGCAAAGTCTTTGGCTGTATCTTCTAAATAATCTGGTAATGCCATATTATTTCCATCCTCGTTTTGCTAATCTAGGTTTACCTTTTTTAACAAGTCCACCTTTTTTAAAGTTGTTTTTAAAAATATCTCTAGCTTTGTCAGTAGGTTCTTTTAAAAGTTCATTAAGTTCATCTAAATCAATTTCAGGAACCTTAGGTTTCCTTTTAATATATTTGCTTGTGTTCGAGCTTTTTAACTCTTTATTTAATTTGTCTCTTAGTGACATTATACTATTCTACTCTCCAGTTGTTGTGCGGTGTCAAACATCTCTTGCGCAGGGTTCATGCCTTGCGAGTCTTCAGATACTTCTCCGCCTTGTTCTAAATTGTTCATTAAATTTTCCATAACTTCGGCGCCTCTATCTATATCGCCGCCGCCTGCATTTCTTACAGCATCTGCTGTAAATACAAATTCGTTTTTACTTAATCTTGCTGGTACATCGTCAGCTTTTTCTTCACCACCAATCGGTACAAAACCACCTTCTTCTCTGTAATCTTTTTCCATACCACCTAAATCCATAATACCACCTTCAGCAGCCATTTGTCTATCGCCGCCCGGTCTGTACATGTTTACTATGTCTGTGTCTTCCATAAGATAAGAGTCAGCCATAGGGTTTGCGCTAGACATATAGTCCATCATACCACCTGAGTTAGCCATAACTCTTTGTTGATCTTGTTCTTGCATTCTGCTTGATATTAATTCTTGTAGTTGTCCTTTTTCCGTTTCGTTTAATTGATCTAAACGTTTGCCAAATAATTCTATAGCTAACATATTTAATTCTGCCATTGGATCTGGTGCAGATACAACTTCTTGTGTGTCTACATTTTCAACCATTACATCTTCAGTTGGACCACCCATAGCATAACCTGTTCTTGCTATACCACCATCAGCAGCTCCAAAAAAGCCTTGTTGTGTGTATGCGTTCTGTGGTAAAAATCTTAAACTTGGATCTCGTGCTTTAGCCATAGATACAATGTCTGTAATAGAACTAGGTGTTACTGAAAATGACTCTGTAACTTCTTCTTCATCGTCTTCACCACCGCCTAGCATAAAAGGTAATGTTGCTGCTAATGCTCCACCACCTAATAAAAATTGTTGACCTGTACTTAAACCTTTAAATTTATCAACACCTTTTCCAAGAAATGATCCAATTCCTTTTCCTGCGCCCGATCTAAAAAAATTTCCAATAGTGCTTCCTTTACCAAATCCTGCTGTTCCACCAAATAATTTGGGAGCAAAATAAGCACCTGCTCCTAACATAGCAGCTTTACCTAAAGGGCTTTTAAATACTTTCTTAAGAGGCTTAGTAATTTTCTTTGCAATCTTACCTAGAAAAAACCCTTGTCTAGGTTCTAGGTCCATGATTCCGCCACCTGCTCTTAACTGTCTTGCTTGTTGCATATTAGATATTGCCATAATTTAACCTCAAATAATCGTTTTAACTTGTTTTTCCTAACAAATCAAGCGGAGGCATGATAACTGTTAGGTCCTGCGCTATGTCTTCATTGGGTATTCC
>WLWG01001764.1_pt1 | contig 18359 bp, 13 predicted proteins | sample 6712871 | NCBI WGS metagenome assembly WLWG01 (sample SAMN12718693, study PRJNA515312) | sponge metagenome | isolation source: marine sponge | host: Mycale hentscheli | place: New Zealand: South Island, Marlborough, Capsize Point | collected 2003-05-01
AACTTCTTCTTTGATACAGCAGTCTGCGAATCCAAATCAAACTGATTTTGAAGTTCCGCCAGATGCAACTGCTGAATCACTTCTCAACGAACTTGTACCGCGTCGCAGTGATACGCTGTCAGATTGGCATCCACAGTCTGACAGCCTTTATCAGTGCGGTGAACCTCGAATTCTCTGCCCAATTATTCCACCGCCGCCATGCCACCCAACCAAACCACCGTTTCATTTTGATCTTATCGGTGCTACCGGCACACCAACAGGTGGGCCTCTTTACAACGGCCCATGCTGTCGACGGGCCGGCAGTCGTAACGACTGCCGATGGCCAGTAGCCAGACGTATCCACGACACTTTTGTCGATTACTTCTACTCCCCAAACTACTGGCCAAAATAAACATTTGACAAGTACTCGCTGTTTCACAACAGTTAAGAAGTAATTTCGAAGTTGCCTGCCATCATTCATACCAGAGGAGTTTCATTGTGCGCGTTGCCATTATTGGTATTGGCGCGATAGCGGAGATACATGCCCGCGCCCTAGCTGACATACCTTCCGTGGAACTCGTTTCGGCTTGCTGTCGTACAGAGGAAAAAGGGCTCTCCTTTGCTGAGCAACATGCTTGTTCCTGGTACCCGGATCCAGCACGTATGATTCGCCGAGAAAAGCCTGACGTAGTGACGATTGCAACTCCTTCCGGTGCGCACCTTGACGTAGCACTGAAAGCTATCCGGAAGGGAGTTCACGTTCTTTGCGAGAAACCTCTTGAGATCACTACTCGGCGAATCGATCGCATGATAAAAGCGGCCGAAAAAGCTGGCGTGAGTTTAGGTGCGATTTTTCCACAAAGATTCAATCCCGTTTTACAGGCTGTCTATGCTGCATCAGCAGCCGGCCGATTTGGTGATCTCGCTGTCGCATCAAGTGCAGTTCCGTGGTGGCGAGATGATGCCTACTACGGGGACGGACGTTGGCAGGGGACGCTCGCTTTGGATGGAGGTGGTGCCTTGATGAATCAGTCGATACACGGGGTTGATGCCCTCCAATGGATCGCAGGTGCATCCATGTCTCACATTCCACCTACCGCCAATCCAATTGAAAGTGTCGCTGCTTTTACTGCTTTAAAGTCACACTCGCCAGAATGTGTTGAAGTTGAGGACACATGTCTTGCAGTCCTGAAACTCAAAAATGGGGGTCTCGGCCAATTGCTGGCAACAACAAGCCTTTTTCCGGGCCAGTTACGTCGCTTCATCTTTGGCGGCCGTGGAGGAACAGCTGAAATTGAAGAAGAGCAAATCGTGAACTGGCAGTTCCAGGAACCTCATATTGATGATGACACTGTTCGCTCGCGTTTTGGTGATGCAAGTAGCACTTCAGGAGGTGCTGCTGATCCAATGGCACTAAATTATTCGTGTCATACGAGGAATTTTTCTGAATTTATTGATGCTGTATCAGCCGGAATAAAACCAAAACTAGATGGCCACGAGGGGCGCAAGGCTGTTGCAATCATCGAAGCATGTTATAAGTCAGCGTTAACCGGCAAGGTTATTAAACTTGCCGACTGACTCATAATGCCTACACCACTCTTGGAAACTTTCGCATGCAGTACGGAATCTGTAATGAGACGTTTGGCGACTGGCCGTTAAAACGCATCTGTGAATTTGCTGCTGATGCTGGATACACAGGACTCGAGATTGCGCCGTTTACGTTAAGCGATAAACCTCACGAGCTTTCATCAAACCAAAGAGACGATCTGCGTCGTATCATTGCACAAGCTGGGCTCGAGTGTATTGGCCTGCACTGGCTCCTCGCAAAAACTGAAGGGCTTCATGTAGCTTCTCCTGATGCCGAAACTCGAAGCCGGACTATTTCCTACCTGTCAGACTTAGCTCGATTGTGCCGAGACCTTGGAGGAAAGACGCTTGTATTCGGTTCACCTCAGCAACGAAGCTTGATGGCCGACGTCACCAAACAGGATGCTCATTTATTTCTGCAAGAAGTTTTTGGCGCTTTGATCCCTATTCTTGAAGAAACTGATACTGTCCTTGCTCTAGAACCACTTGCTCCAATTGAGACTGACGTTCTTACCACTGCAGATGAAACTCGTCGCTTAATTGATTTAATTGGCTCACCTCATATCCGCCTTCATCTCGACGTAAAGGCGATGGCAACTGAAGAACAGTCGATACCAGAGATTATTCACGCGAGTGCTTTACATCTGGAGCATTTTCACGCAAATGATATCAATCTTCAGGGGCCAGGATTTGGGGCAATCGATTTTGCACCAATATTTCGGGCATTACATGAAATATCGTATAGCGGATGGGTGAGTGTTGAAGTATTTGACTATGCCCCGGGGGCAGAGCGTCTCGCTCGCGAGAGCATTCAATACATGCAACAAGTCGAAGCTGACATTGAGTAGTGTTCTCGTCCGTACCATTATCCAAAAAATCATCTCTTGGCTTTAAAACGAGCAGCATCTCTGTAACCATGCATACTTCAGGATAACAAGTGGTACACCAACTCAGTTTAGTAAACCAATAAAAACATACGTATCCGCACATAAAACATGCTTTGATTTGCTTTTTCTTGCATGCCTTCGAAACTTTATCATTTCGAAACAAGGCCACATGCACTCAAACCCTATCGCCCGGTTGCTGCGCACAAGTTTGTGATGTTGACGAGTCCTCAAACTGCAATGTTGTGTGAGTAATAGCAAATTTGTCACGCAGCACAGACTGCACTTCCTTCAGTGCACCTTGCCGACCTGACTCAGCAATTACAAGATGAGCTGTCAGCATCACCTCCGATGTACTCATGCCCCACACATGTAGATCATGAATTTCAAGTACACCAGGAACTTCAGCCAGTGCATTTGTTAGTTCATTGATATTTATACGGCGGGGTACTGCATCCATTGCAAGGCCTACACTCTCAGTAAAGAGATCCCATGTACCCCAAATAATCACCACGACAATAATGATGCTGACAACTGGATCGATCCATCCAATTCCGGTTGCCATGATCGCCGCTCCAGCAAATACCACACCAACTGATACTGCAGCATCGGCTGCCATGTGCAAAAATGCGCCGCGAACATTGGCATCTTGTTTACTACCTCGCATAAAGAGAATTGCTGTCACTGTGTTTATGACGACACCAATCGCCGCCACCACAATCATGGTAAAACCTGCAACGGGTGCAGGATCACTAAGTCGATAAATGGCCTCCCATAGAATCACAGCACAGGCTGCTAACAGCAGTACCGCATTGAAAAAGGCTGCATATATGGTTGCTCGCCGGAGTCCAAATGTGAATTTCTGACTAGGTGGTCGACGAGCTAGAAAACTCGCTCCCCACGCAAGCAAAAGACCAACAACATCGCTTGCATTATGACCAGCGTCAGCAAGAAGGGCTAACGACCCACTAAAAAAACCAAAACCAAACTCCACCAAGACGAAAATCAGATTGAGACTCACACCGATCATCATAGCCCGATCAAGACTATCCGGAGTCATTGCGTGAGAATGGTTGTGTGAGTGATGACCAGACATACTATTGAAAATGGCCGAGTGGGATTATCGCAATGATCATGGTTGCTGAGAAACTCATGGTAGAATCATAACCATTTCCAGTAACGCTGTCCTGTTCATTTGCAGCGTTGTTCGACCATTTCACTGATTTTCACAAATGAAAGATTCTTATGAACGAAGTACTCCGAGCAGCAGTCATTGGCAGTAGTTCCAGCGGTGGATGGGGGCACAATATTGACGAGCTTTTTATTGGCGTACCCGGTCTTCGCACCGTCGCAGTAGCCGACGACACCGACGTTGGTGTTGGTGATGCGGTTACGCGTCATCGACTCACTCAGACAGCCGGATTCCTCGATTGGCGAAAAATGCTCGCAGATATCAAGCCGGATGTTATCGCAATCTGCTCTCGCAACATCCAGCAGCATGCCGAAATGGCAATAGCCTCAGCTGAGGCCGGCGTTCGCGGTATTTTTATGGAAAAGCCTTTTGTAAAATCCGTCTCGGAAGCAGATGCCGTTGTTTCAGCATGTGAGAAATCAAACACCAAGCTTAATCTCGCCCTTGTCAATCGGTACTGTCCGACAATTACCGCGGTATGGGAATTAATTGCTGATGGAAAACTTGGGACGTTACTCGAATTACGAGCGCGTGGAAAAGAAGATATACGCGGTGGAGGTGAAGATCTCTGGGTACTTGGGCCACATGTTCTTGATCTTATGGTGCACTTTGGTGGTGCACCTCAGTGGTGTAATGCGACGGTTTTAAAAACCAGCGTACCAATAACGCCCAACGATTTTATAGCGGGCGCTGAAGGGCTCCCGATGATAGCCGGTGACAGCATAAGTGCTTCTTTTGGTCTTGCTGATGGTTCAACTGGATTTTTTGCAAGCACTCGTGAGGCCGGACTCAAGCAGCCAAATTTTGGCATCACTTTACTTGGGACAAAGGGCGAAATACACATTCGCCCAGACTACATCCCACAAGCATACTTCCGTGCGGCTCCTGCCTGGCGTATGAACCGACCGTACCCATGGATACCAATTGGTGGTGAAGGCCTCGCGGCTGACCTAACAGATCAAGGAGTCGATCGATCAGCAGAAAGAGCGTCTTGGGGCCGCTTGGCTGTAACAGACCTCATTGATGCAATTCAGACAGACCGTGAACCCGAAACAGGCATGTTTACAGGCCTTACACTGACGGAAATGAATGAGGCGATCTACGCTTCATCACTTACCGGCCAACGACTGCACTGGCCACTTGACCGTGCGCTTTTAAAAAGAATTGTTCCTTCTGAAAACTCTTAGCGAGAGATTTAGAACAATTACTGCTGAACACTGACTGACAGCACCTTCACCCGAGAGCTCTCAGGTGCAGATTTTCCTATATTTTGAATCGGGAGAGCTATTGGCTGAACGGCGATGCCATACATCGAGGGCTTCACGCCTTCGTATTCCGAAGTTGTGTTTAAATCTTGTTTTGAAAGCACAGGTGGGCCTAAACGAACAGAACCTGGATGAACGAGATCCCGGCACCAAATATCGTGCGGGATTGCTATTTTACCCCACGCATCAGGCTCGATCCCTTTAGTCATGAATGCTGTCGACGACCACCCAACTGACCGAATCTGTATACCTGTATTGATAAAATCCTGAGTAAGCCAATTCGGCGGACTGTAGCGAGCATCGTAGAAAACATAGACACGACTTGGTTGAGAAATTGAGAATTGCAATTGGAATTCTCGTTGAAGTCGATGCGTTTGAAACGTCTGAATGAGATCCGCACCGAGTAAGCCTTCGGGAAAGTCTTCGCCTGGGTCGGCTTCCCATCGAGGTGCTTTCCGGTCACGGTAGGCTCGCACCCCATCTCGCATGCCACACGGGACAAGACCATAGAATCTACGATTCTTTGGAAGTTCGACATTATCACTCACCGAATGAATGACCGCTTCTTTCCGGGCGTGATCAATTCCATGATTTCGAATCTCAACACTATGAAGGCGTTGAGGACCTTGCGTCCTACTCAGCCGAACAGCCTCTCCATCGATTAAGCTTACTGTACCAACTTTTTGCGAACGTAGCTCTACTTGGCCGGACAGAACTGCTACTCGAACTTCTCCGTCCACCGAAGCATTCACGGCAAACCTTGTACCGAGGTCAACAACTTCACCAACAGGTGTGACAACTGTGAAGCCAACGCCATCTTCCCCCACGTCTACATCGACTCGTCCTTGAGAAAGGTGGAGTCGCATTGGATGCTCAAAGCGAGCCATAAGTGGCGACTGACATTCCAATAAAACACCTGATGGCAATCGAAAATCAACGGTACCCTCAGGCAACACAAGTGCTCTGAGATTTACTTTATCACCAATAGCGAAAGCATTTGTTCCATCAACCCGGTCAACTTCTACAAGGACTGGATCCCCAATGGCTGCAGCATTCCAGATACCACCGGCAATTAAACTAGCAAGAAGCAATGAGCACGCCAGCGCTAAACTTACAGAACTGCCAAGCCAATTTTTGGATTGCATGCCTGAATCACCAACATCACATTTCAAACCAGACCGGCCGAACGTGCTTCCAAAAATAGCATCCTGAACACTTCGGACAAAAATAGATTTTGTTTCCTCTGCCTCGATCGCCACTCTTACAGATTCGACAAACGCGAGGGAATCGCATCGAGCTTCACCAAAAAGCATGGCATCAATTGCAAGATGGCATTCGACCTGCTGAACACATTGCGGATGGCTCCTCAAGTGCTGGATCACGATCTGCTCGTCCCCGGGAAGCGGTTCACCATCGACAATCCTGCCCATTGACTGATCAAAAGAAACTGTTTCTTTTGCTTGAACCGAATCGGACTTCTGCTCTAGATGCTGAGGCAGAGAATCATGTTTTAGTTTTGAGTTGGTCATTCTTTAACTAGTGCGTCCGCACGTGCCTGAAGTGCAAGAAATCATGTCCCTATATTCCCCAGTTGCTTCTGAATACAGTCTGACAACGCTGCTCGTAAGCGAAACAAAATCTGACTTACGTTATTTGCGTTTGTCTCTTCATCAGCAGCAATAACACCTAACGAAAGTTGTTCAAAATATCGCTGTTGAACAAGTCTCCTACTTCGCTCGGGGAGTTTCTGGAGACACTCCCGAAGTGCAGAGACTTGCTGTTTGTGCTGCTCTGCCTGCTCCACCTCAAGACTTGGGTGTGTGGATTTCTCATCTGCTCGACTCAGTAAAAACTCGGCAACGTCATTTGCTAAAACACGTCGCCGCCCCTGTCGGCGGAGTTCATTCCGAACGAGATTTCTTGCAATCGTTCTTAGCCAGGCACCAAAGTTGGTTCCTCGCTCAAACATTGTAAGTTTCTTATATGCGATAACAAAAGTTTCCTGAGCGATATCATCGACCGACTCCGGCCTGACACCAAGCATCCGAATAAAACCCTTGAGACCAGATTGCTCGTTCTCAACCTGCTCCATAAACCATTTCGTGTTTGTTTTCTTTTTTGCCATACCAAGATTATATGTAGTAGGTGAACTGTTATTACAGAAAACTATTGATCCGCGTGCATGACGAGGAATATCGGCTTTCGAACACCTTGCACCTCTGGAAACCATGAAAAAACATTGATTTCGTAACCCTCCCACCTGAATTCAATGATTCGCTAAAGACCAGCAAAAAGACACCAACTGTGCAAAAAGGGCGGCCAGAACGTTGTTCTGACCGCCCATGAAGCTGAACTCAAACGAATTTTGAGTCCAGCTAAACGAGGTTGAAAAGCGACTTAAAGTGGCAGAGGACCAATTGCTCCATCACCACCCACTATGATTGGGTCTGGCAGGGCTGAATCAGCCTCAATCGCAGCCCGATCTTCTTCAAGGACCATTGAACGGAACGCTGCTGAAATTAGGCTATCAGGAGAGTTCGTGGCATCGTTTGATAGATCCCAGAACATCATGCCTCCCAATCCCATTGCATCAGCCCATTCTGCCTTTAACGCAATCGACGTAGTGGTTTCAAACGAACTGAAGATGTCCTGCTCAGCGTTGTACACATAGCTCGCTTGAGCATTATCATCCCAGTAAAGTTCCCAACCAGCTCCGGCATTAATCTGCGACAACAAATCTTTGTAGTCGTAGTTTCCTGCTTCAAAGGTTCCGGGGGCTGCACCGCTAGCGGGCTCGTTGTAGCCACCGTCGCCGCCATCAGCGACGCCACTCCAGGCACGCGTGTAAAGTGGTGCTCCGAGGACAATCTGCTCTGGAGCCACTCCTGCGTTTAGGTATGCATCCACTGAAGTCTCAATGTCATAACCGACTGGATCACCTGTGAAGGCCGCTTGGTGACCTGTCGTATCTTCCCACGTGCCGTGGAAGTCATATGTCATGACATTGAAGAAATCGACTGACGGGGCCAGGCCAGCAAGATTGAAATTAGCAATCTTGTCGAGTCCGCCTGGTGAGGCGATAGAGATCTCATACGTCCTGCCAAGTTCACTACCTAAATCATCGAGTTTCGCTCGAACATCAGCCATGAGTAGAGCATAGTTTGCTCCGTCGTTAGGACTGGCGGAATTGCCAGCCTCTCCACCTCCACCAGGGTACTCCCAGTCGAAGTCAATTCCGTCAAAGACCTGGTAAGTCGTAAGGAATTCGACAATCGAATCTGAGAATGCGTCGCGGCCAGCCTGAGTGGATGTGACTGTGCTGAAGTGATCAGAAAGCGTCCACCCACCAACAGCAATGCTCACTGTCAGATGTGGATTTGCTTCTTTCAATAGAGCAAGCTGATTAAAGTTACCCCATATTGTCTGCTCGCTACGAGGATCTTCTGGCGGATAGTACCACTGGTCAGCCTCACCCGTCACGCTTTCTTCGGCACTGAATCGTTTTTCAGTCGCAGCGTACGAATCAAAGAGTGTCATTTCGCCAGCTGCATTGAGATCAGCAAAAGCATAAATCAGATGCGTCAACTCATCAGCCGGTACATCTGCAAGCTGATAATCCCTCCCGTAGATTCCCCACTCAGGGAAATACGCGGCTAGCACCTTGTCATGACTGGCAATAGGTGATGCGGATGGGTCAGTCACAACCGGATCAGTCACAACCGGGTCAGTCACAACCGGGTCAGTCACAACCGGGTCAGTCACAACAGGATCAGTTGGGCTAACTGGTGGTGCGACTGGGGCTGAGACAGACTCCATGTTCAGGCCAACCGGGTCACCAAGTACGACCATGCTCTGGTAGTACTCCATCACACCTGAGTCTGAAACATCAAGCGCTGGCCATTGCGGCCAGTCGAAGGTGTCGTTCATGAATGGCTGACTTTGATCCCAACTCAGAACCGTCAGATGGTTGATGTCATGATTGATTGCTACTCCTTCAATAGACAAGAAGCCGTGCGTTCGACCGTGCATCACACCACCGTAGTGTGGCTCCATCTTGAGCGTATTGATGAACGTGTCAGCAATACCGTACTGCTCAAGATAGTCCGCGTATCCAGAGATTCCGAACTCTCGAACCATTGTCATGACATCGGCTGGGTCACCAAGGCGAGCCGTTCGCTGAATGTCAGCCAGAATCTGTGGATCATACTTGTCCTGATCAATCCAACCAACTTTTGCACCCTGCATGGCATAATAAAGGCCAACACTCTTGATGTCGTCTCCGTACGGCTGAGCATTATTTGTGAGTTGCTCAGCGAATGCCCATTCACCAACGTCATCAATAGTCAACGCTGAAAGACCTAAAAATGCACGCAAGTTGTTGTATGCGTCCATAGCCTCTGTTGTGATGGCCGTGCGGCCTCCAACGAGCTCATGGTCATGAGAGTTGTTATTCGAATCATGGAACGTTCCCCATGTCGTAATATCAATAAACTCTCCGGATGAAGCAGGTGGAGCCATATGATCATGACCGTCATGATCGTCCATTGGCATGTCATCATGACCATCGTGACCATCCATAGGTGGCATCACTGGATCGACCGGATCTGTGACAGGATCGGTCACAACAGGATCAGTTGGCATCGGCATCGTCCCATGATCGTGATCGTGATCGTGACCGTCATGCGGAGCGATACTACCTGGACTTGTCTGATACCCATCGGTAAGTTCACCAGCTGGTGCTTCTGGAGTGAGCAACGCTGATCGACTCACCATTGTAACTTGCTCAACAGTGAACCCGAATGGCACCTCAAGTTGGTCTTCGACGATTTGATCATGGTGAAATTCGATGTTACTCGCAACTAATTCACTTTTTGCAACACCAACTAATAAAACGCTTTGGCCTGTTGGCTCAACAGAGATGAGCAAACCTTCCTCGGTATCATCAACAGACAGCCGTTCTCTTGTACCGAAGTAAAGGAAACTCAGCTTTGTTGTTGCAGGATCAAAATTTTCGATGCGTTCCTGTACACCATATTCGTGCGAGCGAATGTATACGGTATTCGCATCACGAGGCCCAACACCTAACTCCCAGGAAAGGACTCCACCGATGTCTTGACGCAGATGCTCGTTGACAATCACCCCAAAATTTTCTGTCGTCAAGTCGCTAAAGGCTACACCTGATACGACTTGATATTCTGGTGACCAAGCCCACGGGTTCACAATAGCTACTTCACCAGATTCGAGCTTTCCAATAATCAGGTTGTGAACAGATACTTCTCCGAATTCAAGCCTATCTGTCAAAGGGCTGAAGCCCACAATATCTGGACTGGATGGAGAAATCGTGAACATACTCCCTTGCCCATCAACTGGATCGACCACTGGCGTCGGCGTCGGCATTGGAAGCGGAGTGGGTTGCGTTGGGCTAGGGGAGATTGGCTGCGGTCCGTCATGAATTCCCATCACAGCAAAGTTCTCAAGAACAGCCTGCGAACCTCCTGGTGTTCCATTAAAGCCAAAGGTTACAGTGCCACCGGGAGAAACGTCTGGATTCCATAACGCTCCTCGTACCGTATATCGAGAACCTGATTGATTGACAATTTGACCATTCCAAATGGAATTAATATCTCCGGCAAAATCGAACGAAGCTTCCCAGCCCTTAAGTGTTTCAGAACCAAGGTTCTGTACAGCCACTTCACCAGTAAACCCAGAACCCCAATCGGAAATTACATTAAAAACCGTATTGTACTCACCGGGTAATGCCACTGGATCGGGTGCAGTTGGACCAGGATCTGTCGCAACAGGGTCTGTTGGCGATGGTGCAATTGGAACAGGTGACGGAGTTCCGCCCACGTCATCAATAGGCTCGCCATTGACCAAATAATTTTCAGGCGGAGCAACGTTTGTTCCCGAAACATCTGCAGAACCAATAAAGCCAAAAGCTACTGACCGTCCTGCCTCAAGATCTGCATTCCAGCCAGCGTTTGCAATCGTGTATCGGTCACCATCACGTGCAACGATTGTTGCATCCCAGATTGACGTAATGTCCGCCCCATAATCAAACGAAATGGTCCAGTCATTGACGGCCTCAACGTCTTGATTCTGAAGTTCAATACCTGCCTGAAAGCCACTGCCCCAGTCTTGGCATACTTCATAAGCAGGAGCAACAACTGCCATCATTGCACGTTGCTCAAGTGATTCCGGATTGAATTGATCTCGAGCGGCCCTTCGCTTCCGCCACTGTTTGTCGCGATGACGTCTCAGGCGGTTAACTTTTACTGTATTTCTCTCTCCACCCACTCCAAAAAGAGAACGCAACGTCCAAGTGGTCATGATGACCTGCCTTTCTGCTGCGGTGACATTTGTGAGAAAGTTGCAGACACCAATCCTGCGTTTCCTGACACCTGCCACCGGCCCTTCGCGCCCTGCCTACTTTTAACTTCCGCAAACGAGGGCAACGATTTCAAGAATTAACCTGACACCAGTGTGTCAGCACCTGATCAGTACGGCACCTGAAACACATTCGTTCGCTTGTTTCAGGGGAAAAAACACTGCGAGCAAAACTGGCCAAAAAGATGACTGGAAAATCCACTGGGACATTTTGGATCTTTCATGAAATGCCCACGAATGATGAAAAATGACTCCCATGAACATCAATAAGGAGTGGTGATAACGATTAGTCTGGGACTCGTATTTTTAGCAACGGAAACATCGCGACCGAACACCCAGGCAGGCCACTCCGTAAAGAAAGATTGGAAGAGCCTATTCGTTTGTTAAAATAGTGGGATGCTGAAAATCCAAGAATACTTTAATTTTTGGAGTTGATTGAAAAGGTACGTGAACTGCAGCAAAGAGTGGGACGCAACGATTTCAAACCGAATGGTTTCATCGGCAACTAGACATCTACACCAGAAATTGGTGGGGGAAAGAGTGACTGATGTCTTAGATTGAGCCGCCACGAAGCATCGTATTCATGATGATTTTAAAAAGGCCATGCCCGGAGGAGGTCCAGTGGCAGCATCCGTGCTGTAGTGGCCCGTTCCGTGGCTGTGTCATGTGCCTGCATGGAGTCTTTCCAAGACAGGTCAACCCGCCCCTCTCGTCCGGGCATGGCCAGTATCAATTATCTTTTCTTTCGTCACACTGTGAGTTCATCTAGTTGCTTACGAAAGTCCGGCATTTCAGTCGTAATAAAATTGCTCCACGAGTTGGGATTCCAAAGCTCAATACACACCGCAGCTCCAACAACAAGCAGTTCACCTCCTGGATCAATACCGAGAAACTCTCTGAACCCATCGGGAACAACCAAGCGTCCACGGCCAGCAAGTGAAATCGTCCGATGCCGTGTCGACAGCAAACGGCCAACGCCTTGGACCTGATCGACTCGCTGAGCCAATACGCCCGCGGCTAACTTGCTCCGTAGAACATCGATTGCGGCGTCGATCCGGGGCTTCCAGATCACCGCATTCCAGAGCGACAAGCATCCTGCCCTCTCCTTTGCAAGCACCATTTCCTGCCCCTGGGAGACCAATGGCTCGACCAATTCTGTCGGCAACCCGATGCGATAACGCTCGTCGAGCGTTCGTGAAAATTCGCCTAGCAATAAATCTGATTCTGTCGTCATATCGCCATCGCATACTTCGAATGAACTGGGGACTTCTGCCTTGGTGCGGAGATGAAACAAATACCACAACTACCACCTGTTTTGGTCTTATACCCACAAAAATTACTCGATTTATTATTTAAATGGGTGCAATTCCCACAAAATAATACAAAAAGTTCTGAAACATGCAAGCAGTTGCTATGAACCAGAGTCAAGTTGCCCGAAAAACGTTGCGAACACTGTGAACTTCAACTGGCAAACAGGTTTTGTAGAACGTTTCAGAAATCTGATTCAGGGCTGGCCATGCCCCTCACACAGGGAAAAAACGGTGCTCTAAAAATAGCGGAAACAGGAGAAAAGAAACTTTTTACCGACATGTATCGCAATTTGTCGGCGCATCTCCACCGCTTTGATCTTTATAAGCTTTGAGGGCCGCTGCCTCTTTCGACAACTTGAATTCTGGCCCAGCAGGGAAATATTGGATATCGTCCTGCAGGTAATAGGCACTCGGTAGGGTTTGGCCACTGACATCTACCTGGCATCCAACAAGAGACGCCCCACCCAGAATGACCGCAAAGAATATAAAAAGGCGTTGCATGACGGCTTGTTTGACTAATTTCTGAGAGTAACGGTACATGGTCAAAGACCTCCGATCCTGTTGAGTTCAGTATCGACCGCTGCAACCGGTAAACTTTTGGTAATTCCAATTTTCAGCAGAATCGTTCGATTCATGCTGCCAAATCTACCTATTTGCCCGAGTGTCACATGGCTGATGTCTCTCTTGAACACTCTGCTTCTTGTATTCGCAGCAGATCAGTTTTGCCACCCATCACACTCAACCATTATTTTGAATGGGAATACTCTCACATCTTTTCCCAGTCGAGCGGCGCCTTTCATTCATAATCTTTTGCAGAAACGTAATCCGTGACCCGTTTTTTTTATGTCGTGTTCATAGCTCTGGTGGGGCTCGGTGTGTACGGATCTTTAGTAAGCATCTGCTTGAGCCAGAGCATTCCTCCCCTCGGGCCAGGAGGGCGAACCGTTCCAAGTCAGGCATATGACTTAGCACAGAAGGCCCTCGAATCTGGAAACTTTACTGATGCACTCGAATTTGCAGAAACAGAATACAAAGGATGCCTGAAATTCGGAGTAGAAAGATGGATTGATTCGACTGCTGCTGCTGCGATTGTAGGTGAATGTTTATTTGAAACTGGTCGTTACCGTGAGGCTGTTGGTTTTTATAACGAAGCAATTATCCATGTGTCCTCTCATGGGAACTGGTTACGGGACATTCGCTTTCCAAGCCAACCACTTCACCTTCGAAAAAGTCGTCCTCAGCAGCTATGGGGACAATCACCTCGTGCGATAAAACTTTGTGACCTTCCAGATCGCATGCCGATCCGACTAGGTACATCTGATCCACAAAGTGTTTTGCAAGGTGGCGGCGTACTAGCAGCACCCATCGACTACCCTCTGCGTGCTCATGAAATCATGCGTTCACTTGCCATTAGTCTCTATCGTAGGGCTGATCTTCTTGGGCCAATGGCTCGGGATGGCCAAGCTTTAGAAGCTGTCTCTGCCTGGCTACAGCAGAGACCAGCTCCTCAAGATCACTTTTCTCAACAGTGGATTGATGTCTGCCTGGGTATTGTTTACTGGTCGCAAGCAAGAAACGAGCAGGCTTTACCCTTATTGAATCGTGGCTTACTCCTCGAAGCTCAGTTTGATCACCCGCTGACACCATGGGCGCTTCTCGTTGGCGGGAGAATTGCACTTGATGCAGGTGAGTATGACACAGCCAGAAAAACACTCGAACAGGCTACATTTGCGGCCGCTGCCCAAGGGGATGCTCGTGCACTAGAAGAAGCTTTTCGTTGGGCCACACATGCTCATCTTGCATTTGACAACAAACTGCCCAAGTCAGTCATACCAGCCATTAACTGGTCAGAAAAACAACTCCCGAGTCTCTCTCTCAGACTCCTTTCGACCACTGCGGCAGTACGTGCTGAACAAGGTAATATCCAAGAAGCTGCTCGATTTGTACTCAAACTGAATCAACGTATCTCAAACAGCGAACTTGCCTTGGGGCGATGCGGGGCGTACTCGAGATATACAGCCGCGTTAATTGCATACGCTGGGGGCAATAATGGTCGAGGAGATGCCGAATACGCAAAGGCCTTGACTCTTGCTCGGGGATGCTCGGCAAGGCTGTTTCAAACCCAGCTTTTTACTGATGCGCTCGTCCGCGGAGAATCAAAATACTCTGACCGAGAGGCAAGCGACCTTTTCGAATTTTTGCTTGCTGACCCTCTGCCCCTTGCCATCCAGACAGATCCACTGGATGCCATTGCTGTAATTTCAACGGATCGAACGTCTGCTTTTGCAGCGTGGCTTGCGGTAGCACAGAAAATTTTTCTCACAAATAGTCGTGGCGATGAAGCCTGGCTCGATGCGATTGAACATCAACGACGCAACAGCTGGCTCACTAATCAGGCGTTAGGTGGCCGTCGGGATAATCTCCTAAAAATATTTACTACTACAACTGGACATGGTGATGATCTAACAACACTTCGAAAAAACATATTGGCTCGCTACCCAGACGTGGCAACGAACCTGAGTGAAACCAATGCCATACGTTTATTACTACGGAAGTCGCTGTGGGAATCCAGACTCATGCCTCGTGACACCCCACTCCCTGGCAACCCAGAGGCATGGAGAGATCTCGTTACAAGAAGCCAGGCGTTAGAGAATCAGATCAATTTCATTGCTGCCGGAAGAAATGTTGTCCCACTTCAATTTCCACCACTTTTAGAAACCACAGAAATCCGCAAACGACTCGTCGGCAAACAACGTCTGCTTACATTCACGTGGACAAACATGGGTTTATTTGCAAGTCTGGAAGCACCAAAACAAGCTGCCTCTTGGAGAGTGAAGCGACCTGAAGACATTCGTAAAACAATTATTGCGATGGCGCGGTCACTAAGTCTCTACCACCCTCTTCGGCCCGTCGAAACCGCTAGGCTAGATAGCGAGGAGTGGCAGGCCCACGCTGAGTCGCTGACCACTTTGCTGTTTGAAGATTCAGCAGTTTCACTGCAACGCCATCAAGAATTTGATGAACTTATAATTGTGCCGGACGGATTGCTGTGGTACCTACCGTTTGAATTGCTTCCTGTAACAACCAAAGAGAAAAAACCCGGTGATGAAGCAGTCCTGCGGCTGAAGGATGTATGTCAAATTCGATACTCACCAACTCGAAGCCTTGCTGTCGGAACTCGGCATACGGCAACTACGCCTCAACTTACAGCAGTGCAGGCCAGCTTGACGTACCGAAATAACTCACCTGAACAAGCTATTGCATTGCTTGACCGCGTCGATACTGCTATTGACGATGCGATTTTCCTGACCTCAAAGACAACCAAAATTCCTGTCAGCATCTCTGCTTCGTTAGCAGACACACTCGTCATTTTCGATGAACTCTCAGCAGATGGAAAAATGGTTGATCGACCTCTCATTGCTGCGAATGCTGGACGGCCAGGCATGTCCTTTAAAGATTGGCTTGCTCCTCCTTCCAAGGCAGCACGGTGCGCTGTACTAACGGGGTTGCAAACACAAGCCTCCGGAGGCCTCGCTCAATCTACCGAACGACCAGGCAGTGATCTCTTCATGACTGCCATGGATCTTGTGGCAACTGGGACTGAGACTGCTGTCATAAGCCGCTGGAATGTTGGGGGCCGCACAGCAATAGACCTAGGCATTGAATTTATAAAAGACCGCCAACGTGAAACATTGCGCGACACTCCACTTCCTGCCGCAGTGAGTTGGCAACGAGCGGTCGATCTCATCACTGCTGAAAAGCCTGATTTCGAGCGAGAACCGCGAATCAAAATAACAAACTCTGTCATTCCACAAAACGCAAAGCATCCCTTTTTCTGGGCTGGCTATACATTGATTGATTGCGGCGTTTTGCATGCGTCCGCAAATACCACTGAAGGCCAAGCGGAACCAGTCGAATGATGTCGTGCGCTTATGGCTTTTTGTTTACTGAGTCGTCCCCTACCCTGGCGTCATTAGCCTTCATTGCTGGAGTTACAGCAGTAGCTGCAGCAATTAATTCTGTAGCGGGGGGCGGGAGGATTCTGACTTTCTCAGCACTCGCTGCAATTCTACCTGCTGATCCGTCTCGGCTTGTTATCGCCAACGCCACAAGCACCATAGGTCTGTGGCCTGGAACATTGTCTGCGGCCTGGGAATACCGTCACGAGCGCACCGGCCAACCAAAATGGTCACTCTGGCTTTTGCTTCCCAGTGTAGCGGGAAGTGTTCTGGGCACACTTCTTGTTCTTGTATTGCCAACAACGTACTTCGATTCGATTGTTCCCTTACTAATTTTTTTGGCAGCTACTCTCTTCGCCGTACAGCCATACCTATCAAAACATCTGTCTAAAAAAGTTGATAGCAAAGAACCGCATTCCACAGAACACCCCAAGACAAAAACATTGCTACTCGCGGCAACTCTTCAGTTTTTCATGGGTATGTACGGTGGGTATTTCGGTGCCGGTAATGGAATCCTCATGCTCGCTGTACTGGGTGGACTTGGCCTCGGAGATACGCATCGCCTGAATGGATTCAAAAACTTGCTTGCAATGGTCATTAGCGCATGTGCTGCACTTACTTTCATGTTAACCAGTTTTACAAGCAGTCCGATCGTTGCATGGCCTGAGGTTGGAATTATGGCTATCGCTGCCATAATTGGCGGTTTAGTTGGAGGACGACTCGCTCGCCAATATCATCCAAATACAATTCGAAAATGTATTGCAGTGATCGGTTATGGATTAGCCGGCTACTATTTTCTAACGTGACATCTTCCAATTGTTCCGTCAAAATAAACGAACACCGAATAAAATGATTGTTTCCTCTGAAAATCTTTCGAAGTCCTACGGCACGTTCCGTGCGCTTACAGACTGCAACATATGTGTGGAATCGGGTGAAGTTTTCGGCTTCCTGGGACCAAATGGGGCTGGCAAAACAACCTTCCTCCGAACGCTCTTGGGTTTTATAAAACCAACCTCAGGACAGGCTTGCATCGCAGGCTTTGACTGCTCTTCACAGTCTGTACGGGTCCGAGAAAAGACAGCCTACCTGCCTGGTGAAGCACGGCTCTTTCGCCGCATGCGAGGACACCATGTGCTCGATTTTTTCTCTCGCCTACGAGCAGATTGCGATCGAAAAAAGTGCTCCGCGATTGCCGAAAGACTCCAACTCGACTGCCAAAGACAGGTTTCACGAATGAGCACCGGCATGCGGCAGAAACTCGCTTTGTCTATGGTTTTGGCAATTGACTGTCCGTTGATCATTCTTGATGAACCAACAGCCAACCTTGATCCGTCCGCTCGGGCCGAAGTTCTTGAATTAGTTGTAGAGGCTCGTAATACAGGAAGGACAGTTATCTTTTCTTCACATGTCCTTTCGGAAATTGAGTCGACGTGTGATCGTGTTGTCATTATGCGAGCCGGTCATATTGCCCACGAACAATCAATTGCAACTCTTCGAAGACGGCATCGCATCTGTGCACAACTCACTGGCCCGCTTACCCAAATACCAGAGAGTCTGACAGGAAGCATCTCAGTCGTGCAAGAATCTGCTAGTGATGTTGTTCTGGAATCGACTGACTCTCTCACCCGGGTACTTGACTGGTTGTCTGGCTTACCACTTAGTGAACTCAAAATCGAACCCGTAGGACTTTCAGTTGTGTACGACCGTTATCATCGAGAAGACGGTCGGCATAATGACACTGCCTCGCTCCCTCATCACACCTCGCCTTCCTCACAAGGAGCATAAATCTATCGTTA
>WLWG01001768.1_pt1 | contig 18303 bp, 22 predicted proteins | sample 6712871 | NCBI WGS metagenome assembly WLWG01 (sample SAMN12718693, study PRJNA515312) | sponge metagenome | isolation source: marine sponge | host: Mycale hentscheli | place: New Zealand: South Island, Marlborough, Capsize Point | collected 2003-05-01
TAGTCTTATGGTAGTTATCAACTCTCTCTAACCATTTCGCTTCATACTCATCTAATTTTTCTTGATCCATTTTAAACTCTTGATAAATTTTATCTTTAGTACAAACACAGATAAGTCCTTGTGTTATAGGACCATATTGTTTCTTATGTGCTAGTGAGTATGCTGCTATCTGATAATAATAGTCTTCAACATATTCTTCTCTTTTTAATTTGTTTGATTGCTTGAAGTCAATGATCGTAGGTTGATCATCATATAAACCAACTACATCTGTTGCACCTGCCCATCTATCTTCATATGCAAGACTAACTTCATTACCCCATACTTCTTTTAACTTTCCTAAGTTATCTACAATTTCGTGAGCCATGAGTCGTGGTAAGGCACCCTCTGGTGACAGGTTAATATATCCTCTACCATCAATATAATTCTCTAATACATAATGCATCTCAGTTCCTCGAGTTGCAGCTTGATTAGTTATACGTTGCGCTTCTTGATAGCCAACTCTTTCTCTCCATCTATCCAAACCTGCTTTTTTATCTTCTGATTGTGTAGCTGATAATATAGTTGTGACTGATGGTATCTTTATATCACCAACATTATAGTGCCGTGAGCCGAGGTCATTGTCTCGAGTATACTTTTGATAGTCGTATTTTTTTTCGAGTTTTAAATCGGTAACACTAAATGAATTATTTTTTCTAACAAGACGCACAAGGTCTTTTAGAATACTTTAAATAGAAGAGCAACTATTATTCCAATCATAGATGTCATTAAGAATGCAGTAGAAGAGATAAGAATTTTTTCAATTCTATGTATATCTGTGTGTAAATCTGAAATTTTTTTATTAGTATTTTCCTGCATAATCCTACATAACTTTTCATGATCATCCATTCTTTGATGAGCTAAAGTATCTTTATTAGAAGCTTTTCTTGGCACTAACTATCCCTCCCTTATTAAAAAGGTTTAGGGCCTGTGCTAGTTCTGTATTTGATTGTCCACCCATAGGTAAATTAGATGGTGTTACATTTGGTAAAGGTATATCAGATCCAGATCTAACTATTGATCCTGCTCTTTGTCCTGTACCTTGTTTTTGTATTCCAGATTGTAAGTATGGATCTATTTCTATTGCAGGAGCATTCTCTGGATCAAATTCTCTTTTAGCAGGAGCACCTGGCATGATACCTGTTTTAAAATATTGTTCGTAAGCTTCTTTGTTTCCTTCAACTTTATCTATTGCTGCTTTTGCCTCTGCAGGCCCAACAATACCTTCTGAAACTAAAGCACTTCCTAATTGTCCAATATATCTTGCTAAACCTTGATAGCTATCAATACCTTTACTACCTTTACCTAAACCATTCATTAAAGCTTTAGTTGTTGCAGGCCTTGACATTGCATAAGCTAATGCAGCAGGTCCTACTACAAAAAATGTTGCAGCACCAGGATCAATTGTACCCGTACCAAAACCAACTACACCAACTATTTGTGATATAGCACCTGCTTGTTTCATTTGTACAAGCATGTCTCCACTAGTTCCTCCAGCTCCTGGAGGTTTAATTTTACCTTCTACAGCTGAAATTCTTTTTACATAATCTTTAATTCCTTTAATTTGTGATTGTGCTAAAAAACCAACTGGTTTTTTTGTAATAGGATCATCTCCCATTAACCATCCATAATCTGATAAAAATTTTTCTGCTTTTCTAGAATCTAGTTTAAAATACTGACCTTCTTTATTTACAGTGCTTCTTAAAAAATCTTTGAAAAATTGTCCTTGTAATGCTCCTTGAATTGCTGTGCTATCTGGAACTACACCATTTGCTAACTTTACCTTACCAGAAAATAAATTATAATTTTTACCACCTACTTTTATTTTTTTACCCGCTTCTATGCTTTCTTGAAAAGCTCTAAAATAACTAGGCTTACCTGCACCTATAATATTTTTGTATAATCTTTCTTGTCCAAAATCTGTTTTCAATAAATCACTAACAACTTTACCTTGAAATGCTTCATTACCTAATCTATTAAAATCAGTAGCAATTCTTCTAGCTTTATTAACTGAAGCAGGTAATGGAGAATTAGCTAACATCGCTTCCATTCTTTTTCTAACTTCTGCCTTAACAGCATCGGCAGGTGTTCCCCCTACTCTCATTTTACCAATAGCAGAATATACTCTTGCAAAATTACTATAATCTGTTTCACGCCCCATATTTTGAACCATAGCAGTAATTTTTTCTATACCTTCATCTTGTACACCTCTTGCATTATCTGATACAGTTTTATTAATATATTTAAATAAGTTAGGTACCTCTTCAAAATCATTAATTCTATCATTATAAACTTTTATTTTAGGTAAAACTTCTTCAGTACCAATCTTTACATTAAAAGCAGGATTGTAACTACCATCTGCTCTAAGAATCACATCATCTACTTTTTTATATAAATCTGTATATAATTTATCTTTAGTACTTTCGAATATTTCTCTACCACCTCTAATTTGTGATTGTAAAAAAGCTGTAACCCCATCTGCAGCAACATCATAATCAATTTTAGGTAAATCTTTTGTTAATACTTTTGTAAAATTATCAATAGATTCTATTGTCATTAATCTACCAAAACCTTCGGAACTTCTTATAAAACCTGCACCACCAATAGATGCAGCAGATAGTGAACTAGCTAACTCAACACCTGGTTGTTGTGTAAGTTTACCTGCGATAATATTTGCTTTTTCAAAAGCAAATTTACCAGTTTTACCGAACAAACCTTTTTTATATTTAAAAAAATCTGGGTTAGCTTTTTGAGCGCTATCATAAACCTCATCAACTAAATCTTTACTTTCTAAAATAGTTCTTTGCGTTGGAGTTAAAACTCGTGCCGTTTTTAATTCTTTTGCACTTAAATTTTTACCAACTAAATTATCTAAAGTTTCTTTTGATGGAAGTTTTCCTGTTTCTTTTACTTTAACTATTTCTTTGTAAAATTTTTTATCTATATCTATACCTTTAATAACATCTTGAGCACCGTCAATTGTTTTAATTGAAAGTCCTGTAACTTTATTATAAACTTTAGCTAAACCTCCAGCCATACCAAAACCAAGTAGTTCACCAAAAGCACCTTGAGCTGTACCTCTTGCAACTTCTCTTACAATACTTTCTTTTGGATCAAATGTTTGAGATATAGCTGCACCAGCTCCACCCCCTAGTCCTGCACCGGTTACACCACCAATTAATCTTTGTTTATTTTTACTTAAATTTAAAAGTGGTCTAGCTATTCTAGCAACTCTTGCTGCCATTAAACCTGTACCCACTAAAGAAGATCCTCCTGTAAAAGGAGCTGCCGCAACACCTGCAATACCACCAGCGATAGATAAACCTACCTCTGTTACTATTCTCATAAAGTCTGGGCTTGCTAAAAAACTTTCTGTATCTTTGTTGTACTTTCCTTTTTGTGCATCAGATAAAACATCTTCAGGAGTAATCATAAGTTTCATCTCATCATCAAAACTTAATCCTCCATCTTTACCTGTAGCACCTTTAGCTGCTAAAACAGAATCGATAGCTACTTGTTCTTTAGGAGTAGGCTCAGTCCCTTTAATTTTAAATGTGTTTCCTTGTACAACTATCTCTGCCATATAAATCCTTAATTTGCACTAACATCGTATTTGTTACCATCGTATTGTTTAATACTAACACCTTCACTTAAATCTACATAGTTAGAGGCACCTCTTCCAGAAGCCTCCATAATCTCAAGTGCAGTTGTAAAGTCTGCATTATTATCTTCTGCAATTGCAATAGCATCTGCAAAGTAACTATCTAACGCTTGTAGTTTTGCTTCAAACGTAGCTTCAGTGTCCCCTACTTGTGGAATAAGTTTTGTAATTCTTTCTGCTTCTTGTTCTGATACTGCAGCACCAGAGATTGCTTGTGTAACGAATGATGTTGCTTGTTGTATTCTACTTTTAAAAGCACCGTAGTCTTTTGAAAATTGTGAGCCACCTACTTTACCAAGCGATGCTCTAATTCTACTCATATCCCCAAACCCTACAGGTTTACCTAATTTATAATAGTCATCACCTATTCTAGATAAAATAGTTCTTACTCTTTTACTTCCTTGAATTTGTTTAATAGATTCAGCAGAGGGTTTAGATACAACAGTTATCTTTCCTTTACCATCTACTTGGGCAACAGATCCTTTTGGTAAATTATATTGTACTAATTCTTCATCTGTCAAAGTACGTGAACGATCTAGTGCTGTTCCTTTTTGTTTTTCTACAGATAAAATAGTAGCTGGAAGTTTACCAACTCCTTCCCCTAATGCCGTTAATGCAGGAGCAATTCCTTTACCTTTTGCTTGAAGTAATGGTGCAGCTAAAGTTGCTGCATAGATAGCTTTTTCTTTTGGTGTTAATGAACCTAAACCACCAGTTTGAAAATGTTTTATAGTTGGTTTCAATGACTTAAAGTATCTATCTTTAAACATTTTTCTTGTTAATACTTTATCCATGATTACCTCGGTTGCATCATGTTATAAGCAGAATATCCTGCTAAACCAGTTCCCACTGCTTGTCCTAAAGGATTAGCTCCGGGAGCCGTGGTTGCTGTAAGTGTACTCTGTGTAGTAGGTAAATTAGTCATGATACCTTTTAAGAACTCAACTCTTTGGTATGGCTCATATGCTCTTTGTAAAGCAGTAGCTCTTTGAGCATCTAATGCTGATTGACCAATACCTCTTTGTAGTGCACCTGCTTGCATCTGTGCATTAATATCTGCTAATGACATCGCTTGTTGTTGTGCACCTAACTGACCTAAACCTTGACCTGCAGCCAATTGAGTTGAAGTTTGTAAACCTTGTTGTTGTTGAGCTGCACCTAATGCAGTTTGAAACCCTGCTGCTTGTGCTTGACCCATAGCCTCTAAAGTTCTTTTCTGTAACTCTGCTTGTTGAACACCTTCTCTACCACCACCAAAAGCTCCTGCATTTACAGCATTAGCAGCTAATTGATTTTGTGCCATTTGTCCTTGTCTTCCAATTTCATTTGTAACATATTGTTGATAAGGGTTTAAAAATTGTCCAATGTTTGGTCCTGCAGCAGCAGTTTGTTGTGCTCCTGTAAATGCACCTATACCACCGGTAACAGTTCCTGCTCCAACTCCCGTTTGTCCTGCTTGTGTAATACCTGCTTGCTCTAAAGGAGTTAGAGGTGCAACTTGAATACCTGGTAATGATACAGGTGTCTTAGCTAAGTTTGCTGCTTCATCATATAAGGCTAGTTTTCTAGCCTCTACTCCTGGTGCTTCTCTTGCAATACTTGTTTGTGTTCCTGAAGAGGTTGTACCTCCTCCACCACCACCGCCAAAAATACTCATTAGTTTAACTCCTTTTCAAATTCAACATGTCTAGACTTATAACCATATTTAGGCATAACTTTTTTATAGCCTGGTCTCATATAAGCTTTAACTTTTTTACAACCGTTTACTTTAGCAAAAGTTTCTAAAGTATTAATTAATTTTTCTTCCCATAAATTCATTTTCTTACCTGTACAAATTAAACCTTGTAATTCTTTAAAGTTAGGGTTGTTAAATATTCTAGTTGTAACAACACCGTAAACCTTATTTGACTCTTCTCCTTCTGAACCAAATACTAAAAACAATTGATTCTCTCCAGAGAGAAGTAATTCTTTAATATCATTAGGCTCTGCATAACCACCACTATAAACCAAAGCTTCCTTAATCATAAAATGGACTAAATCCCAAATATCCTCTACCTTAGAAGGAATGATTGGTAATACTTCAATTTCGTTTTTAATTATCTTTTGTGTTTGCATCGACTAAATCATAAATTCGTTTTAATTTTTTTTGTTGATCATAAAAGAAATTAGCTCCTGCTTTTCTCATACTCTTATAACTTTTAGGATCTCCACCTGATAAAATACCTGCACCTAATACTGCATCAGCACGTGATACAAATTCTCCATCAGCTAATTGTGCAAGCATTGTATCTTCATCCTTGTCACCGTTACCTGCACCATCTTCAACATAACCTTCAGCTCTTACATAATTGTTGTAATCGTTTTCATCATGATCTGTTTTAGACGGTAAATAATTTACTCCACCTTTATTAAACTTTTTGACTGCACTTGCTAGACCACCTTCATTTGCATAAAACATATTTGATCCATAAGTTTCAGCTCTAGTCGGCATAGCGTTTGACACTGGTGAAAAGGCACCTTGTAATTTATCAGATTGCTCTGCGTATGCTTTTGTATAATCTTCTTCAGTAAACGGTGGATCTACAACTTCCTCATCTTCTAGTAAAGGTAAAACACTTGAAGCTAAAATAGCTGTTTGGAATTTATTTTTTTTTGCTTTTTCTAAAAGATTAGCAGCTATACCTTTTTTAGCTTCGGTTGATCCTGAACCTACGACTGCTTCAGATAATGGCGAAGACCTTGCTACAGTAGCTATTCTTTCTGGGTCCATAAATTGTTTACCACCTAATTCTGATTGAGTAATAGTTTTAAGTCCTCTATCTCCGTATGTTTCTGGAGATCCAAGTGCACCTGAAAAGGCTTGGCCTGTTCCAACACCTAATTGTGGAGCTGCTTGTCCTAATGCATAAGAACCACCACCAATTAAGGCAGCATCTCTTAATGCTCGTTTTGTAGATTTTCCTCTAAGTTTTTGTACGCCAAATGTGGCTAACGCTAATGTAAATGGATCCATAGTCTATTTTCCTAATAATAGCATATAATACCATTTTACTTACTAGGTTTCAACTCATCAGCAAATCGTCCTTGGTACTGATGCTCGCCTACATGTATAATATCATCTTCAATAAATGCATGGCATTTACCCCCTATGTCTTTCCAAAGCTTGCAAAAAGAGAAGTCTTCCCCGAGATAAGTTTTGGTTTCTGGGTCATGTATTGTGTCAAAAAAATTCCACATATGTGGTTTATCTACATATTTTCCATTAATGACAGTCTTTTGTACAATAGACTTTTCTGGATATTCTTTAATCATTTTATCAATTACAGATTTTTTAATTAACATACATCCTGTTGGACTGTGGGTTACTTCTATTACACCATTATCAAGTTGAATATTCTTATCGTCTTTTACTCTCATAGGGTATGTATTAAAAGACTTCTTTAAATCTCTTATCGTTTTAATTTCATTTTTTTTAATACCATCTAATGCTTTATCCCACATTATTGTTTTAAGTGGGTAAGGTATAGATAAAACATCCTTATCCTTTTCAATCATTTTAATTATTGATTCTGGTTGAAAGTAAATATCTGAATCAATAAATAGCATATGGGTAAACTTAGATTCTATAAAACTTGATACACATAAATTTCTTCCTTGAGTAACAAGCGAAGATTTCATCAACACAAATTTAATTTTTATCTTTTTCTCAAACGCTAATTTTTGTAACTCTAATAATCCTTGTGTGTAATGAATTGAGCATTCACTATGAACGGGAGTTGCGACAAATATTGAATATGGTTTTACTTCTTCTTTACTAGAGTCATTTTTCCATAAAGGTGTAATAGCTTTATCAAAAGGATTTGACTCTATATTTATTTCTTTTAAAGTTTGGTAAGTATCACTATTTACTGTTTCTTTCACTAAGGGCTCCTTTCAAAAAGCTTGTCCATTCCATACCTTTTTTATTCCAATTATAAAAACGTTTATAAAATTTTTGTTGTTCCTCTAAATGATCTTGTATAAAATCTTCATGTAAATAACTTGCGGCAACTTCTATAGCATTACCAGTAGCTATAGCCATACTTTCATAATTAGTAGAATAATTTACATATACAGGCCACTCGGCACATGTTTCATATAAAGCCCCAAAGTTATTTGTTATAACATGAACACCAGAAGCTAATGCCTCTAAAGCTGAAGCACAAGAAGTTTCTTCAAATATAGATGGGTAAACAAACAAATCGTAGTTAGGCATCATTTCTCTAATATATTCATTGGGCTTATAACCAATATAATTTACATTAGATAATTTTTCTGCTTGTTCATACAAAGGTTGAAACTTATCATCATTATGTTTTTTAAATTCATCCCCATAGACTTGTGAAGAACTATATACATCTAGTGTAATATTTGGGTTTTTTACTTCTTGCATCGCACGTAGTAAAACATTTAAACCTCTCCATGGTGTACAGTGATGTATAAGTTTTATAGGATCCCCCTTCTTATAAATTTTTCTTATAGGAAAATTATCTATACCATTTTTAATAACAATACATCTTTCAGTTGGTATGTTAAAAAAGTATCTAAACTTTTCATAGTTCCAATGACTATTAAATACGTACCAATCATAATCTTTATGTTTAGATTTATCTCTAAAAAAAGGTTGTAAATTATTTTGATCCCAAGAATTTTTTTGCCAAAGTATATTTATTTTATTTGGGTCTATTGGAACTTTACCAGGTATAGATGTGCAAATTTGAAATTGATCTAATAATTCTTTTGAAACATGCTTTTCAAGCATCTCCATTTGTAATTCAGTAGCACCTCTAGGTTTCATTTTTATTATTTAAATATTTTTTATATGTCTCCTCTTTATATATAATAAAAAAAGGTTGTGTCCACCTTTCTTCTACATTTTGTTCCATTGAAGGAGAATGCCAAACATTAGCATTGTACATCACACACCTGTTATATTTTGAACCTACTATAACAGTAGGTTCAAAATCTTGTTCACTATTAAAAATAAAAGTACCATCTTTTAAATGGTTAGAATTGAAATAAATTAAACCAGCTAAATCACAAAACTCTGAATCTTGGTGAGGCTTGTATTGCTTCCAAGACGGAGATTTTTTACATTCGCTTAATTTTGTTTTTCTTAAAAATGTTTCTATATTTAAAGATTTAATTTTAATCTTCTCCTCTAAAGTATTTTTTAAAACATCATACAAAAAATCACTTTTTTTAAAATTAGTTGTTTCATATGTCGGGTAAGCTAGTAACCTATCTCCTCCATAATAATTACTTTGTGATTGAAAACTTTCATTAAAATGTAAATTAATAAAATTTATTGTAACTAATCCTAAATTATTTTTTTCATAAAAATTATCAATTAGATTAATCATAAATCTTTTATTTTAATTTCTTTTCCACGTTCGCTTAATTTGTTAGCTAATTTTTTATCTTTCTCATACATTTTTATTTGAAGATTAACTGCTATTGCACCTAATTCATCTATAAAATTTTTTAAATTATTATCTGTTAAAATTAATTTTTTAGTTTTATTTAATACTTTTATTTCGTCATCATTAAATAATAAATGAGTTTCGGTTCCTGAAACTTTATAAAAAATCATAGTATCTATATAATATTTTTTGTTTTATCTGTCTAGACTTAAATTAAAAGATACAGAAATTCTCAAACCCTCTTCTTCATGAGGTGTAACCATATGTTGTAAATTTGAAGGAAATAATATTAATTGATTTTTTTTTGGTTTTATAGTTGAAGATGAAACAAAATCAGTTTTATGAAAGAGACCATCAATTTCTTTATTTGAAACATCGTTTCTTATAAAAACAAGATCGCCATTATTTTCCTTTACCTCAACATAATACACGCCAGAAAAATCAGACCTAGGATGTATATGTGGCATATTAAAATTATGTTTAAGATTTTTATTAATCCATAAATTTATAAGACTATATTTAAATTTTACATCATATGCTTGTGATATAGCATTACCAGATTTAACTAATAACGTGTGACATATTTTTTGATCTTTTATAGGTTTTGTTTGAAAACCACCGAAGTTAGATATTTTATTCCCTTTATTATTTTTTTCTTCAGCTTGTAAAACTTTTATAATTTTATTATCTAACTCTTCGTCAAATAAATAATCTACAATAATTGAATCAGTAAATAACTCAATTTTTTCCATTAGATCTATCAATCTTTTTTTGTAAGCGCATCCATAGAAACCCTAGTAACTTTAATTTCAAGGTCTTGTCTAAAGTCATCCACAGTAGTATCAGTATTGGGATCAGCAACATCAGCATCAAAGTCAGTTTGGCTAGCATATACTTTTCCTGTTCTTTTATTTTTTATTATTTCTTTTGCTTCTGCAGGTATTTTAGGTAAATTACTCATTCTATTCTCCTATTATTTTTGTCTACGGCCCTGTCTATTATATTTTTTGTTATTTTGCAATTTCTTTTTTTTATTTGGAGTCTTACAGTGTCTTCTAGGTCTCTTCCTAGGTTTATCTCTTTCTACAAAATCTTTAAATTTTCTAGCCATTTTCCTGTGATCTATCTATCAGAGCATAGCTCACAACTCCTGTAACTTCGTTAGCTGTTCCTGCTTGCATTGATAATACATCACTTGCTTCCATCGCCAAAGTTTCTTCTACCATATTAGCTTGAGCTTTGTTAAGTTCTTTGTAAGCTATCTTTACAGCCGAACCTCCAGACTTTGTTAATAAAGCATGTGTATCAACATTGCTTGCAGTATCGTGAACTGCTTGTAAATTTTTCACAAGTATAGTTGCATCTGCAGGGCACGTTAAAACAGGAGTAGCATCTGTAGTTGTTAAACTAAATGTTTCGCTTTTGTATCTAATTGTCATGACATAAACCAGTTAAATGTATCTTGTTCATTTTTTAATTCTTGTTGATAAGAAGTGTTTAACTTATCTTGCATCGTTCGTAAAGACTGAGTTACTTGTCTTTGGTTTTCCTCTGTATATTTAGGCGATGGTTCAGGAATTACTATATCTACTCTAGCCATTATCTCATTCCATCTGGTTGAACATCTACTCTAAAAGTTCCGTATCTCCAATTTTGATCTGTAGAAGTATTTGCTATTTTAACACTAGCAAACCTAGATCTTGCTCTTGTGTCCACCTTTTGTGTTGATCCGGTAACCGTGAATGGTCCTAAAGGAGAAGATGCTTCTGTATCACTAGGAAAGTCTCTTAGTAAAATAGTTACTTGAGCATCCCCTTGTATAAGTTTAAAATCTGGAATAAACCTTCTCATACTCATAAACATTTGTGCTTCACCCTCAACAGATAAACTAAAGTCCCCCGATTCAATAAAAGCAGCAATAGCAGTTTTATTTCCTTCAGTATCTACTTGATCTGTTCCAACTTCGTGAGCATAGTAAATAGTTCCACCATTTAAATTTGTTACACCTTGTATTAAAGGAAAGGTAGGTGTCGTTGTCGAATTAAATTCAGTTGCATAAGGAACATCATATAAATTAGCATCTGTCCAAGTAGTTCTTGCTAAAGATCCTGTTGTCCATGTCCCACTTTGATAATTAAAAGTAACACTTCTATCATTAAATGATGAACCTGCTTTTGGATAAAACCAAGTAAGCTCTTCATATAAATGGTTAAGTCCTACGTATACTGATTCACCGTTTTGATAATTAACTCCAAGGTTATCTCCTTTGTTTGTAAATACAAAGTCTTCAACTTGGCATGGTAAAGATTTAACAGTACCATCATAAACAAAAAATCCACCCGATTCACCCATCCAATATACAGCTCCATTTACATATTTTATAGAGTGCTGTCCAATTGCTCCACAGTTAGAACCTACTTGTCTTATTGAGAAAGTAAATGGAGGTCCTACAAATTGGATTACGTAAGCAGAATTATCTGTAAGCACTAAGGTATAATCTTTTCCTTTAACTGCCCCTACTATTTTTGTACCTGCATCTATTCTAAAGGTACCAGCCGTGTTTACCGAAGTTGGTGCATAGTCATTAATATTTTCTTGATCAGAAAACCTTATAAACATTTTATCTTGTGTGCCTGTACTACCAATTGTAGTTTCAGTTCCTAACACTAACAAATGCCTGTCTCTGTCCGAAACTAAAGACATAACTGATCTTGTAGGTGCACCACTCACAACAGTTGCTCTTGTAGTTAAAGCATTCGGGTTTGAGTTAATCGGATTCCATTCAAATGTTTTACCATTTTTAATCGTAGCTATTAATTTTTCTCCAAAGTTATCTAAAGACCAAGATGCAGGATCTATCGTTAATGTAGAGGATAAGGAAGCTTGTCCCCAACCAGTGTAGTATTCAACCCCAGATCCAGACGCATGAGCAGACCTTGTCCCTGCAGTTGCTCTAGTAATTCCTGTAAGATCATTTGTAGATATACCAGTGTAGGAAATAAATTCTGTGCCAACTTTTATTGTTCCAGAAGTTGGAAATCCAGTTGTTGATGCAAGTGTAATAGAAGTTCCTACACCTCCAGTACCTGCAGTATCATCTAATAAAGCTCCGTTAAGAGTTCCGAATACTTGTTGACCTCCACCCCATAATCCTGTTCCCCAACCAAAGCCGTAAGTAAAACCTAAAGCACCTGCACTAATGTATGGATTGACTGTTGCAGATCCACTTCCGTTGACCGTGGTTCCTGCTGCGCTAGCCATTGTAATGGTAAATGAATCACTGTCTGGAACAGTAACTACTTGAAAAGTATTTGTTGTAAAATTTGCAGCTGTGTATCCAGCTCCTACTGGAGGTGTTACTGAAGTAAATGTAAATAGATCTCCAGGTTGTAAGGTATGTGCTGCTTTGTTTACAGTAACGGTAGCTGAAGTATTTACAGTGTCAAACGTACAACCAGTTATAGCTGTACCTAAAGGTGTTATATCGTAAAAGGCACCTTCATAATAAATAATTAAAACTTTGTTTGTGCCTATGGCTGCATATCTTCTTCCATCTAAATCAGCCCAAACAAACTGCTCCCTTGCTGCTCCTACTAAAGATGCGTTAACAAGTTGCTCCCAACCACCTATTTTTTCAGGTAAACCATACCTAAACCTAACAAAGTCGCCATCAGTCCACTGACCTTGAGCGCCTGTTTCTGTTACCTGTTTATTAAATCCTGGTGCTATTTGTACTTTTGTAAGAGGCATATGGAATTATAACACAGCTTATTACTGAAATCCAAGAGACTGTCTTTTATCAAACTTAAAGTCTTTATTTTCGCCTTCTTGGTCAATATAATGAAAAAATACTTGTGAACAGTAATCTCCATCATACTCCTCTCTCCAATGCTCATATTTTGCTCCGTAATAAATAACACCATCTCCAGGTTTTACATCAACACTTTCGCCATCAATAAAAATAGGCCATGACTTATCTCTACCTAAAGTACATGTAACAGAAATCTCACAAGACTTCCTATCTGTATGCTTCTTTAAATCTGTGTATTTATGATAAAATCTTAAATAAGAATATGTTGGAAATAATTTTTTATCCACAATTTTTTCTACTAAAGGTAATTTTTTTTCTAAAAGTATTTCCATTAATGGATCAGAATAAAAACGAGTTGCTCCATTAACTTTATCATCAAAATCTGTTGTATTATTTTTATGCCTATAGATACTATATTTATGAGCTATTTCTAGTTCTTCGTTAGTTAAAAAATCCTTTATATAAAAAAATTTATTATTCATGAACAAATCCAAGAAACCATTGTGTATCTTGTCCCTTCAGTTACCGGTGTAACACCATGTTTAAAAAGTAAATTACTTGGCCAAATTACAGCCTTACCAGGATAGGGTTCTATTTCAAGTGTTTGATCTTTGTAAACAAATTGTAGCCTACCGCCTTTATAATCATTATTTAAAAAAATTATAATTGAATACATTCTTGTATCTAAATTGTTACTTGAATCTACATGGGGAATATATTTTCCACCTACCTCGTATTTTAAAATATTTATACATTCTACTTTTTCTGCATATTCTAAACTATGAAAATTTATATACTTTGTTCTTAAATGATTAATTTTGTAAAGTAGATAATTCAACCAATACATTTCTGTCATTGATTTTTCATTTCTGTGAAGAGAATATTGAGTAACATTTCTTACTTTTTTATCTACCGTACTGTTTTCACCTATTCCTATCAAAGCATCTTCAAAAACATTATTTTTAAATGTCCTTAAAAATGTAGAAACCTGTTCGCCAGAAAGAATTTGCCCTTCTGAAATAAAGTTAGATAATTTTATATCCATCTTTTTTTTACTCTAAATAATGTTTTATAAGCTTTGTCTAATCTAGAAATTAATTTCCACATTGATTTATTTATGTCTTCTGGCTCTATTCTTTCAAATTCAGATTTCCAACCCTCTCTTTTAAATGGAATTACTGTAGCTATAGGTTCACCTTTTTTTATTAAAAAAGTTTTTTGTTTTTTTATAACAATAGGAAAATTTACTGGAGTTTCAAATACATCACAATCTACAACTCCACTAATGGGAAAAAAGTTTTGATTTTCATTGTTGATTGGAGGTAAAAATAATGCACTATATCCTTTAGGTAATTTTATAACCCAAGGATTTAAAAGTTTAATTATAGGTTGGTATGAGTTTTGTTTTATAAAAGGACACTCTCCTTTTTCTCCCCCTAATTGTTCTATACTATGTGTTTCTTTGCTGCTTGATATACCAAAATGATCGCTAGTACGTATAGATCTTACCCAAGTTTCTTTAGGTGCATCTTTTACATGAGGGTTATATTGCATATGATTAATTTCATATTCATGTGGCATTTTAATTATATATCCCATTGATATAGCATCTAAAAAAGGCATACACATTTTTAATGTTATAGCACTTGTTTCACCTTGATAACTTTGTAAATTCTTATACCAATCAGGTATAAATATTTTTGCAGGTTCTGGTCTTATACTTTTATCTGAAAAAAAAGGTTCAGTAGTTTGAAATATAATCTTGTTTTCCAACATTACTTCTTATAACAAACCTCAAATAGATTTCAACTATTAATCGTTAATTGCTAATTATAAGCCAAAAAGGAATAGCATTTCCTGCTGCAATAATACAGTCAGCACAAGTGTAACCTGAAACAGCTCCATCTGTGTATGTAATATTAGCAGAATCATTTTCTACATTATCGTATAAAGTTTTTAAAGTTTCTAATTTAGTTGAATAATCTGAAGGCACATTTATATTATTCGGTATAAAATGTTCTACATCGTCAATAACTTTTTGAATAAATTTTAATAATTGTTCTTTAGTAAAATTTTGTTCTACTGAACCTTCTGCATCAGTAATATTTACATTATTTGATTCATCTATATTAACAGTTTGTCTACCTCTTTGAATTGCAGTAAATTGGCTATCGTTTATTTCTGAAGATGAAAGGTTAGAATCTCCTAAATTTAAATAATAATTTTTATCTTCATCTGTTTCACATAGTCTGTGAAAACCACCTTGATTAATAATAATATGTTTTGCCATTTTTTCTCCTATGATCCACTATTATCGTAAACAAATAAAACACCACTTGCACCACTCTGACCGGGACTACTTGATTGTTGTGAAGTCTGTGCAGCTGAAACATAACCACTTTGACCACCACCAGATGTTGGTGCAGGTAATTGATATCTTAAAGGTACTAAAGGGGATAAATTTAAAGAAGTGTCCGCACCAGTTATAGTTCCATTTGATCCAGGTGTCCCGTTTGGTCCATTTGGAAATGAAGTGTTACCACTAGTACCACCGTTACCTGCTATATTTCCTAAATTAGTCGCTCCGCCACTATTTCCAGATTGTTGGTATGAGTTCCCACCATTACCTCCAGCGCCTACACTATACGCTAAAGTTGCTCCTCCAGTAGCAGCTTGAGTGAAAAAACCCCATGCTCCATTACCTGAACCGGCAGGAGTTCTACCAGATGGTCTGTGTGCGGTTCCAGCTCCACCTCCACCGATATATCCTAAAACTAAATTTGCATTTGGACTTACAGTCACGTTACCAGATGTTGGTCCATGAGCTGCTAATTTTGCAACTGCAGCACCAGCACCACCTGATCCAGATGATGCAGCAGTTAATCTTCCTTGAGCATCTACGGTAATAGATGATGAAGTATAAGATCCAGCAGTGACTGCTGTGTTTGCAAGTTTGTCTGCAGTCACAGCATCGTCTGCAATTTTTGCAGTGCTTACTGCTGAGTCTGCGATTTTTGCAGTTGTTACATTCGCATCAGTAATTTTTGCAGTTGTTACATTCGCATCAGTAATTTTTGCAGTTGTTACTGCAGCATCTGCAATTTTTGCAGTAGTAACCGCACTGTCAGCAATTTGTGCCGCAGCTACTGTACCACCTAAAGTGTCTAATGAAATTTCATTTAAGTTTGTTCCATCAGAATATGCTGCGTAAATTTTAGCAGCGTCTAAAGTAAATCCTGTTCCTGATGCAGTTTTAATTGTAAGGTTAGTTGGATTAGTTAAACCTGTTGCATCAAATATATAAAATTTTTCTATTGAATCTGGAATAGTACAAACTGTGCTAGCAGCAATAGTTGCAGTAGCAAATTTAATTACCATGTTTCTTGCGTTAGATAATGCACCATCTGACATTACAAGAGCAAGAGTACCACCACTTGATAGTGTTACTTGTTCGAAACCAGCGATAGCTTGTTGAATTACATTTAAGTTTGTATTTGTTTTATCTCCCCAAGTACCAGCGTTTTCACCGGTTACCATTAGTTCGAGTTTTAAATCTGATGAATAACTAGATGCCATAAATTTTTATCTCCTTAATAATTTTTATTTTACCTTATTTAAGCAGCCCGATCAACCTCTGACCAAATATTGTTTACTCCTGGGTTTACTTCAGCCCATGCAGTTACATTAGTGTTGCCTGCAGATATAGTCATTTGTATGCCTGTAACATCTACATTAGATTGACCAGTAGCAGTTACTGATCCTATAGAACTAGCTAATTGTAACCCTCCTACCCCTATTATTTGACCTGGTATTTCAGAAGGTGAACCAATAGACATAGTTGTTTGTTGACCTGTTACAGGTTCATTTGTCGATTGTTCTAAAGCTATAGAACCTAATGTCATTGAAGCTTGAATACCTGTAACATCTACAGGAGTTTTAAGACCTCCTACTGCAGTGCCTACAGACATTGTTGCTTGAATTCCTGTTACCGAAACATTAGCATGACCAATCACTGTAGATACTGTTGTAAGTGCATCAAGTTGATCTTCAGAAGCTAGTACAAATATATCTTGGTCTACTTGTATTGAAAAAGATGGGCTAGCGTAAGTGATATCTAATTGTTGTCCTGTAACCGAAACATTTACATCAGTAAATGCTCCTGTTGCTGGGAAGTTTATTGTTGAAGTTAATTCTTGTCCTACAGCTATTGCAGAATAAGCTCCACCCCAAGCTAAATTACCCCAAGATCTTCTGCCCCAACCAATACCAGTTAATTGCGTAGGTTCAATTGTTACAGATCCTGATAAAGTGTTTGTTAGTAAATTTGAAGAAGAAAGTATAACTCCAATATTAATAACTTCTTCTCCCATAGAAAAAGAAAGTTCTTGGCCAGATACATTCACTGCAACTGAAGCACCTCCAGCAACGGTTGGTTCTCCAAATGCCAATTGACCTACGTTAGTTACACTGACTGAAACGTCTACTATTATATTTTCTTGAACAGATCCTATAGATGAAGTTAACTGTGATCCAACAGCAACGGGTTGTGATCCAGAAAGATCTCCCCATTCATTTTCACCCCAAGTGTCTCCACCCCAACCTACTTGAAGTTCTGCATCTGCAACTACATTGCCAATACTATAGGATGCACCTATGCCAGTTAAAGTTAGTGTGGCATCGCCTTGCGCTGCCCAACTACCTGATCCCCAACTAAGTGCACCCCATGTATTTGACATTCATTATTTTCCTTATGCTATTCTTAAAATAGCAGCAGAAGTAGTAAATGCAGGGAACTGAATTGTAAATGTTCCAGATGTTGCAGTTTTATCACTTCCAAAATCTAATACAGCAACTGCATCAGTAGTATTTGAACCACCATCAGTAGTTGTGTTGTAAATCAAAGCACCTCTTGCAGTAAGAGTTACGTTTTGAAAACTTAGATCAGCAAAATCAGTAATAGCTACTGAAGATGAAACTTTAACACCTTGATTAACAAGTGTTCCGCCACCAGCTGTGTAGTTTGATGAAGTTACTTCATTTGCAGTTGCATAGTTTGTAGTTGATTTTCCTAAAGTTGCAGAACTTGTGTACATTGCTAATTTGTAAGTATCAGATGATGTATCAAAGTCGTGTTTCCCTTGAAGTAATTCTTTTTTAAAAGAATCACAGATTGCGTTTGTTGTTATTGCCATAATTATTCTCCTTTAAAATTATTGGTTTGGAGAAGGAGAGGGTACTACCATTCTTGGTACACCATCATCAAACTCCGCTCGTCTTCTTCTGCCCATTTGTTGTAGAGCAAAATTCTGTACTTCTTCAGTATACTTTGTATT
>WLWG01001770.1_pt1 | contig 18289 bp, 37 predicted proteins | sample 6712871 | NCBI WGS metagenome assembly WLWG01 (sample SAMN12718693, study PRJNA515312) | sponge metagenome | isolation source: marine sponge | host: Mycale hentscheli | place: New Zealand: South Island, Marlborough, Capsize Point | collected 2003-05-01
AATGCGATCACCCCTTCATGGACGATTGTGACTACACATGCCATTGTCTAGAATGTAATCTGTGTGGCTTGTTGATTAGATCGGAGATAAACGAATGAACACTTATTTGTATGGTGCTTGTGGTAATATCGGTTGCCTTTCTTGTACCCCCGCTTATATCGTGGAGGGTATGAACGCTGAACAATATGATGCTAATGTAAAGATTGAGAGGATCTCATGAATAACACAAAACAAGAAACATCGTTTGAGGACGCATGGGCTGATGTGTATTGGGTCTTTGCCCATGATGATATGGCCTTTGACTACCGTGCGTCTTACTACAAGGAACGCTACCTGAAAGTCAAGCACGGACTTGTTGATTTTGAGAAACTTACTTTAGTTAGGGAGTGAAAAGTCGCCATGGCGGTCTTTATCAAATCGTTATCTAAATCATGGAACCAAACACCCTTTACGAACGTCCAATTTACATGAAGGCAAAACGATCACCCGAAGAAAAAGAAAAAATCAGAATTGGTTTCTGGATGAAATGGGCTGGCACCATGCCTGCCGAAGTCATTTATTCCAAAGGCATTACGAAGGACGAATGGTATAATTCGGACATTACGAGTGCCCCCGAAAAATGTGACAAAGGTCACATCTGATTTGCCCCAAATGTCCGATTTACAATTTGACAACAGACAAGAAATTTGGTATACTAGAGACATGAACAACAACAAGAGGTCAGAGGAACATCAACGGGCGGTGCTGGAACTCCGTCGGTCAAATGCCTCTGCCAAATTCAGAAACAAGAAAAAGTACAACCGCAAGAACAACGTTTGGAAGAAGGAACAGAATGACTGAAGCAACATATTTGGCCGTCGAAGTGGACGCTGGTTTCGAGCCATTTTACTGGGAGATTTATTCCCAAAGCGACATGGCTTACATCGCAACCGTCGAAGCAGAGGACTTTGGCGATTATCTTGCCAACAACAAAGAGTTTGAGTTTGTTGTGCAACCGCAAGAGCCGTTCCAAGTGATGACGGCGATCCACATTGAGTTGGACAAGTTCTTTGGACAACCCGATGACCATCTTGATGACTGTGATGCGATCCAAGATCCTTCCCTTCCCCTTGACCCGTTTTGCGAGGGGTGCAAGTCATTTAAGAATTGGACTGTCGGCAAGTTGGCTGGCGACTATTTCGGCAACCCCCTGCTCTGCAAGGTGTCGGCATGACTAGGGAGGAGGCCATGGCCTCGCACCCTGCTGGAAAGGGACGGCAGACCACGGAGGAGCCTGTTGATGAAACACAGGAGCCAGAGCCTTGGTTGCTAGACGCTCGTGACAGGTGCGACGCCTGTACCGCACAAGCATATGTGCGTGTGTATCTGGAATCAGGCATTCTTGATTTCTGTTCCCACCACTACAACAAGTTTGGAAATAGAATAACTGCAATCGAAGTTAGAGACGAAAGGGAAAAACTGTATGAACAAGCATGAGATCGAAGTACAAGTTACTTTGGAAAGTGGCACCTACTACCTGGCTGATCCTTGCTACGTAATTGCTGACGAAGATTGGATTCCCTGGTTGCAAGCGGCAGATTACACTAATCAAGATACTTTGTTGGCTACCGTGCCTGGTAAAGAAATTGACGCTGTTGGGTTCAGGACGGCACATGGCGATGGAATGTATGCATTTGAGGGACAGAATACTAAATCCTGGAAAGATGACGACTGGACTACTATCCTAGAACTAGGAGTCGATAGCGGAATGATTGGTTTTGTTTCGTCCGTGGGTGTTACTCCCGAAACCATGCAATTCGTGGAAAAAGTTACTTTTGAGCACCCCGTCACAATCACCTGGCGTGAAGGAAATTTATCTTGGATAACTTCCCGTGGCGAGTCTTTCAGGATCAAGACCGATGATGATGATTTTGGTGATTGGTGATGGAGGACGGTAAAGACATTCTGGAAATTTTCTTTGATGCTTTGGCTTCCCCCAAAGAAAATTTAACCAAAGAATTTTTGTCCGATGGGCGTTATCAAATTGTTACAAAAGAAAATCGGACATAACGGATATTGACTTGACTTGCCCCCCAAAGTACGGTATACTAGGGGGACAACGAAAACGAAAGGAAAAAAATGCTGAAACTGACCTACAACGACGTAAAGACACAAATCTGGGATATCGTCAAAGACAACCCTGGTTTTGTCTACAAGCAGAGCGAGGACTGCGAAGCGTGTCTGGAACGACTCGACTGGGAAAACGATTCTGACGCCAGAGACTTCACGGAGGAACCGCCCCACTGTTCCGCACACTTTGACGAAGAATCCTGCCGTTACTTTTATGCTGACGCCAACGGCAAGGACATTCCCTCTGCCCCCGCATGTATCGTGGGCAACTGGTTTGTCCGTGAGGGACTTGAGCCAGAGGATTTCGGCGTCTCTGTCTGGGACGAACTGGAAGGCAAGGGAGTGAACAGCCTCCTGCCTGGAATAGAGCAGATTCGGATTGAGACCAAGGCTTGTGAGTTGCTTATGAATATGCAGAGCCTGCAAGACACAGGCTCAACGTGGCTTGATTCTTACTCAAGGGCAACTGCTCGCATGGAAGGGGCTGGAAGTGTCTAAGTTACTAACACTAAAAGAAGTTATTGAGGGTGTTGGCCCTATTATTGAGGCTGATCCTCAGTTTGTCTACCCCCAACAGGAACACGACTACCTTGAGGAGCGTTGTACCTGTGTTGAGGTGGAACAAGACGAGGACGCCGACTACCACGAGGAACACTACCTCTACGAGGACTGCCCCTGGCACCTTGACGACGACAACACCTGTCGTTATGTGAAGAACGACGGGGCACCTGCCTGCGTTGTGGGTCATTACTTTGTAAAAGAACTAGGAATGAAAGATCTCTACAACTTTGAGACAAAGGCACCTACGTTCGTTCTTGAGGCACACGGCTACGAGGTTGAGGCTCCTGCCCAACGCTTTCTCAACACCATTCAGTCACAACAGGATCAGGGTTGGGCGTGGGAATCGGCCTATGACCAAGCGGTAAAGGAAGTTGGTGCGTATTTCGCACGGACAGAGGTTCCTTATGCGGAGGAATCAAATGAGTAGGCAAGACGGGCAACCACAAATTCGTAAATTAGGTAAAGACTATTACATTAACATAACCGATGTAATAGAAATGCTTAACGCCTTCGGAGAGTTTTCTCTTGACGAGTTTATGGCTAAGGACGAACAAGACATAGAGGAGTTTGATTGTGGTTGGTTCGAAGGAGATCAAGCACGAATCGAACATCTTCTCAATCTATTTTCTATGTTGGTTGCAGAGAAGCGTTTGGATAAAATTGATAACATAGAAAAACTATTTGAGGAGTTTCCGTCAGAAAAATTTATCAGAAATCGTGGCGGTAACTCTTGACAAATCTCCCCTAATAGTGTATACTTAGGGGTACATGAGAGAACAGACCCTCTCACTAACAACAAGGAGAAATACAAATGGCAAAGTCAGTTAAGGTTGGTGACTTCTACACCACATCAAACAGCAACATCAACGGAATCGTTGAGGGCATCTACGCTCACAATGGCCGTAAGGTTGTAGAACTAACCGTTCAGGGTGGCGAAACACTCTTTTCCACACTCCCCCGTGGAATCCGTGCGTCGGTGACCGCATAACACAAATCTCCTGTCGGGGGGTCACCATCGGTGGCTCCCCACAGGTGCGGTGTTTAATATGGATAAACTAATTGTTAGAGTTATCTTTAGTTTCATTTTTTTAGGTTTGGCTATTTATTTCGCTAACCTCTATTGGTAGGGCGACGGGGCGCGGCCCGTGTGACCTATCTCACACCCCTATAACTTGACATTCTCCCTACGATCCTGTAAAATAGGGGGTAACGAAAGGAAAAGTTATGAAAGAATACATGATTTTCACAGATAGTGGAATTGAGTTCGGTGTGTTCGGTGTCTCTAAAAATGAGGCTCGTGAAACAGCCTATGAGATTCTAAATCAAATAGTTATTACCCATGTGGCTGAGTGTCACACCCCCGTGGTAAAATAGTAACAAAGAACGAAAGGAAAAAGAAAATGGGATTAGATCAATACCTTACCGCTAACGAATATGTTGGTCGTACCAAGCGTGATCCTAAGGGGCTCTCCGATACCCCGAAAGAAAACGAGTTGTTTTATGACCTTTCCAATCGTCGGCCTGGTTGGATAGATACCGCTGGTTTTTCTGGCATTTCTATCTCGTACCCTGTCGGTTATTGGCGTAAGGCGAACGCTATTCATGGTTGGTTTGTTACCAACGTGCAGGACGGACGGGACGAGTGCCAAAAGTCTTATGTCTCGCCACAAAACTTGCGTGACTTGCGTGAGGCATGTCAGGCAGTCCTCGCATCACGAAACAATAGTTCAGTTAATGTTGCAGAGGTTGCCGAAGAAAATGGTCTCGCTCCTACGGCTGGATTCTTTTTCGGTGGTCAGGAATATGACGAGTGGTACTACAACGATCTAAAATACACCGTCGCAACGATAGATAGATTAGAAAATAAAGGTCTGTTCGACAACGCATGGACAGACATTGAATACCAGGCGAGTTGGTAAGCCATGTTAGTTGAACAACTTATTAGACAACTAGAGTTGTACCCCAAAGACGAAGAACTATACGTTGAGTATTGGGACAAGGAAACGGTGGAGGCAATGGAAGCAGTTGCCTTGACGGAAGATAACTGGGGACAGGTCGTATATGAAATGGAAGAAGAAGAAGGTGGGTCTTTCTTCCCAACGGCACTAAGGTTCAATCAAAAAATAGAAGAACTAACAAACGCTAAACTGATAGAAAGGAAGTAAAATGGCAAACTATGAGGTTGAGGTAGAGGGACGTTACACTATCGTCCTTGAGATTGAGGCCGACTCCTACGACGAGGCAGAGAGTAACGCTATCCGTGCCTTTGAGCAGGACGTTGATGTTGTCACTAACATGGGTGGCGAGTCCTGGGACTGGACTGGGATTGTTGCAGTCCATGAAATGGAAGACGAGGACGACGTAGGTTAGAGTACCAAAAGTGTGGGGGTATTGACTTTACCCCCGCACTCTGGTATAATAGTACCTACAGAGAGAGGAAAAAATGACCAACTACTATTTGAGTATGGGCTACGGAAATGTCTATACCACAGGAACTTTAGACAAGAAAGTTGTTTTGCCGATGGGTGACGATGCCGTTATCATCGACGGTGAATGGCATATGAGTGACGAAGGTTTCGACTTAGAAGCCGTCCGTGATGAACAAATATCAAAACTACAAAATGGTGACACACTTGCCATCGTGTATCCTAATCAAGCATCGTTGTACATTTTAGATGAATGGTCAGAGGACTTTCATATCCCTCACAATCAACGGGAAGAGTTGTGGAACAGCGAGGGTATCGAAGAAACTTATATCTATTTCATTGACGCAGAAGAAGAAAACTGGTATTGGTTAGCAGAAGCAATGGTTGATTACTATGATGAAAATGAAAGACCTGTTCCAATCTACCCTGATGAGGATGAATAATGGTATGGGCATTCCTTTTAACATCGCTAGGTATTCTCATTCCTTATTGGTTGTTTCTAATATTTTTTAGATAGGTGTGGTGGGGGTTGTAGCACAGGGGTTCTATTCCTTTCTTACCCTAGTGCTCCCCCCACCGCTTTACCCCGACGGGGCGCGACCCGCATCCACAGGTTATCCACAGCCTGTGCATTGTCACACCCCCCTGGTATAATGAAGCCATGAAGAAAGGTTATGTTATCAAAACGTTATCAAAAAGTTTTGAAATAGACTTGACAAAGGCTGTCAAATCTAGTATACTGTAGTCATAACAAAAAAACAAAACCCAAAGAAATAGGAGAAAATCATGGGTCATATGTTAGAACAATACGAGGACATGGCAACGTTCGCCAGCCTCCGGCAACCCGCTTGGCATGGTCTTGGCACCGTGTTTGATGAGGCGGTTTCCACTAGCGATATGCTAGACCTTGCTCACCTTTCCAATTGGAATGTGCGTCAGGAACCAATCGACCTCCCTGGTCGTTACCACGGCGGCGATTTCTTCGCCAACGTTCGCACTAACCCTTTCGATGGTGAGGCAGACGTTCTAGGTGTCGTTGGCTCTCGCTACCGTGTTTTCCAAAATGAGGAACTTTTCTCATTCGGTGACAACATTCTTGATGGTGGCGGCACTTGGGAAACCGCAGGCTCTATCAAGCAGGGCACCGTTGTGTTCGGTGCGTTGTCTCTGAATCGTGAGATCACGGTGAATGGTGAGACCACGGAGAATTACCTTCTCGTGTCGTCAAGCCATGACGGGTCACACCCCATTCAGGCAAGCGTTACGCCTATCCGTGTTGTGTGTAACAACACTCTGACGTTTGCTATCGGCAAGGGTGGCAAGTCTGCTAAGCAGTCTTTCCGCATTCGTCACACTCAGACCACCGACGGTCGTGTTGCGGAGGCTCGTCAGGCTCTCGGAATTGCTCACGCTTACCTTGACGCATTTGAGGACGAGATGAAAGAACTCACCGCCATTTCTGTCAATGACAAGAAATTCCATGAGATCGTCACCGCCGCTTACGAGCGTCCCGACGTTCCCAAGAATCCTGTCGGTGGCGAACTCGCTTCGGTTACCCGTTGGGAAAATAAGTTGGATAGTCTCAAAGACATTTGGGCTTCTGAGACCACGCCAGAAAAGACCGCTTGGACGGCTCTTAACGCTATGACTGAACGCCTTGACTGGCACCGTCAGAGTCGTAACGGTTCTTATGAGGGTGCCCTCGTTGCCGCTTCGGGTTTCGATCCTGCGACCAACGTTGAGAAGAACCGCCTTCGTAAGGTGACCCGTTCGCTGGTTGGCCTTAAGTAAAACCTAAAACCTCTGGGGGGCTTCGGCCCCCTGGGGGTGCGGGGCGCGGCCCAAATCCTAAATCTACCAAATGTGTTGATATGTCCGTTTCGTTATGGTATAATGGGGGCATGGAAAAATTCTCAAATCGGACATTTTTCTCAAATGGGGAAACCCTATCAAAATTTTTTAGCGGCAAACATTACGAAGGATCGAAAATAATCCAGGGGTTTTTGGACATTACGAAGGCACCAAAAAAAGTCAGGAGTTTTCTATGACTGTTATAGCAGGATTAACTTCTGATGGTGTTGTTTATATGGGTGGAGATAGAGGTGCTTCTGATGGTGATTCTATTCTTTCTATGAATTCCCCGAAAATTTGTAAAGTCGGACATTTTATTATTGGATATGCGGGTTCTGGTGGATTAGGACAAATAGTACAACATCTTGATTGTTGGAATGAACATCCGAAGGATGTTGAGAAGTTCTTAAGAATGGATTTTGTAGAGGAGTATATCAAGGCCCGTGAGAAAGTTGGGGGTAAAGATGAAGAAGAAGCCCAACTACTAATAGGACATAAGGGCAAACTATACGAAATGGATACATCTGATTATGCGATATTCCCATTTGGATATACTGCTATAGGATCAGGTGGTGCTATTGCCCTTGGTTCCTTATATTCTACTGAGAATACCGCATTTTTGCCCCAAATGCGGGTAGAAATAGCAATATCAGCAGCCATTAATCATAACCCAGCATGTAATGGCCCTATAGATACATATATTTGCTGATTTTTCTTATTTTTTTGCTGTTTTGTATTCAATTTTGTGATAGATAGGGTGGAATTTGTTTATTTTTATAAATGCACAATAAACCATCAAACCTGTATCTAATATATCACCATCATTTCTCTCCCATATATCAGTATCTCTTTATATGGAGTAAAGTGGGTCAAAAGGGAGTAAATAAGGCTCTGTAAGAGTGTTTGAGACACTTATTACTATATGTTTATACTAGGGATAGTTCTGTATGCGTTTTCTACCCCGCAAAAATCAGAGCACACAAATATATTACAGTAAATCCCAGGCCAAAGCCTGTGATGAGGTCATTCTTGTTCATTATATAGTCCTATCATATACTCTAGTTGGGTTACTTCTCTCTTTGCTTCTATGAGCATTCTTTCTAGATTATATACCCTTGCTTCTTGAGGTGTCATATCTCAAACCTGACTATTACAGGCAGTTCATCTCCGTCTGCTATTTTGTCTTGCTTGCTCTTGTATTGCTTTGGCTTCTTCTCTGCCCCCGATTTAGGGGCTGTCTTTTTATGCTGATGGGTAGTCGCAGAATTTCTTTCGTGCGTCTTGTTCAATTTCTTTGGTTTTTTTGGCAAAGTAACCAACTCCTGCTATGAAATTTTTTACTACATTTACTGCGTAGGGTTCCAAAAAATTCTCTTGTGAAAAATTCCTTTGGAAAATTTCTTTGAATTCTAAAAAATTTTTCTGGATACTCATTCGTCGTTGCGTCCCTCTAAAATTTTTACAAGGAATATCCATGTTGTTAAAATAATTGTAAGTGCTACAACATAATCTAACCAACTGTTAATAATCATTCGGTTGGCACGCCCATCCCCCAAAAGTCCTGTGTGTGGATTTCAACACAGTCTTTACATATTTCAATGGTGCTAACGTGTCGTGCGTAATATTCATCACAACTTAAACACTTGTCGAAATATTTCTTACTATTCTCCATAGTCATAGTTACTTTCCTCCAATCTTTCGTACCATTCGTTGCTGCATTCAACGCTACAGAACAACGCTTCTTCATCAATTTCAATGAGACAGTTGCCACAATGGTTCATTTTAACGACACCTCTCACAACGTTTAATTACTTTGTCAAACCCGTAAAACATCTGTCCACAGACCTCGCAGGTCTGAGTGTCAGTCATGTGGGTATCCCCCAGCGATGTATGTCCGACAGGTCATGCACACAAGTATACCATCTTTGTTGATGCTCTGTTCTGGTTGCCGGTGCTCACTCAGACAATAGCATCTACCCCATAAGAAACTCTTAGGAGCATTCTCAGACCTTTTTAGGCGGGTCTTGAGGTAGCCTACCAGGGACATTTACAAGTCCTCCTGATCCTTCTCAGAGATGAGAGGATTATCACTCATCTTGAACATTTCTCCTGCTGTAGTAAACTTTTCTTTAGGATCTAGATTCAGTTGTTTGCAAAAATTAACAAAGGTTTGATTGATTAAAGTCTCAGCATAAAAACTCTTGTCCAAGTCGGCGGGTAGTTCAGCCAAATCCAAAACTATCATAGCAGAAAGAGGCACACCAACATCATTTGCTTCAAAAAATTCTTTCCAGTTTCCTTTCAGCATATCTTCTCTATAGTTCAGGTAAATATCCGCAAGGATCGCCGTTTTGTGAGTAAAGGAAATCATTTCTTCCTACTATCTGTTGAATAAAACCCAGAGCCATTAAAAGAAACACCCGCTGTCTGTATTTGGCGGTACATAAAACTACCATCACACATATAACATTCTATAATAGGATCTTCGTGAATGCTATGTGTCAGTTCCCGCTGGGTGCGGCAGTCGGAACATTGATAAACATACTTGGGCATTACTTAAACATCCCTTCCAATGTTAAAATTACTTGCTCCCTGCTAATAGCAACGGAAGAGGAAAGATTGTCAATTGCATCCTGCAACGCAGCATTATACCCTTTTTGCCAGGGTAGCGAAAGTTGGGTTCCCTTGATTGTGTATGTTCCTTCTTCGGCAATTTGTCTAAAGTCATCCATTATTTCTCTTTTCTGATCTCATTATATCACATCGCCACTTTGCGTGTGTTGTACAATATGGCTCATTTGTTGGACTTTTCTTTGTTGCCCCCTTATAACGAGGAACAACGATAATGGTGCATTTATCCATGTGCGGCTCCATTGGAGCATGTGGGATCTTGGCACCAGTCTTTGTGTTTCAATATTGTGTTTGTACTGTCACCCCGCCGACCGACCGTCGGACAGTTAGGATCTTCGCACCAATCATCATGTAGCCTTGCTGCCTCTTCCTCATTTAGTAATGGGAGGAATGCTTGCTCTTTATCTATTTGCGGCTCCACCTGCATCTTGAGTGCCGCCGCTATTACGATGAGACTGCGTGCGATGGATGCCTCGTGTGCCCCTGCGTCTGCGAATCTCTGTGCTTTCTCTAGGTTGCTCATCAGATAATCCAAACAATGCCTGCTACGAGGGCAAACCACACAGCGACAATGCCTGCTGTTTGTAACCTAAACTTCCATTTCCAATTCATGCTTTCACCAACTCTTCCATCATTAGACTTGCTTCTTCGTACCCTGGTATCTTTGTTACGGGGATGCCTAGTTCTTTGGCTACCCCCACCACGCCAGGGTGGTCATCAAACACCTGTACGATGTTCCAATCCTGCATGATCTTCTTAAACCTATCTTCCTTAAATTCTGGGGCAGAACGACGATCACCCTTACTACGCATCATCAACACATCATAAGAGATGTTATTCTTCTTAAGCCACCCCACGGTTTCTTCATGCCACTCAACATTACGAGAGGTCAAGAGAATAACTTGTACGCCACGGAATTGGTAAAGGTGAAGCATAGACAATACATCTAACTTTACTTTAGCCTCTCCAACCGCTGTATGAAACCCTTCCCAATCCCTAGGACTATCAGGACGGTGAACAAGATGATGAAGAAACTCGTCAACATCAGCAAGCGTGCCGTCAATGTCAAAAATAACTGCATCTCTCACTTCAACCTACTTCCGCAACAGGCACAATGTCCTGCCTTGTATTTGCTTTCTATTCCATGCTCGCCTTCTTCACATCGGTTACAATGACCGATACGCTCGTCAGCGAATATGTCCCAGAGGGTTTTGCTCTCTTCTATCTTTGCCATGTGTCTATTATACCTGACTGCCCTTCTTTTGTCAACTATATACCTTACTCTACTTCTTCTTCCATCATAAAAACTAACTCTACATTTTCTTCATTCTTGTATATCACCTTGCACTCTATATCTAGTTCGCTCTGTCCTGTGATAATGGTGCTGGTGGCATAGGTGTAATCATCAATATCTTCTACGATAACATTACCATATTTAGTTTTAATCATGTCTCCCAACTCTACCGCATATACGGGGAAAGCCTCTGTTGCCTCAATCATATTTTTCCCATCCTAGATCATCTCTGCCATACCGCAAAACCCATGCGGCATGTCTCATACCTTTATTAAACCATTCTGTCTCTGTATCAAAGTCAGGGATCTGATGCATTAGTGTCTCCTCTATTTGATTGGCAAACCTCTCACGCCAGAACTTCTCAATATCCTCATTGAAGTCCCAGTCCCCTGACTCAACCATGGTGTTCATTGTAAATCCAACTCCCATGCCTCTTTAGGAACTTCTTCTCGTCTTGCTAAATGTATTCTTAGATGCTGTTCCCATTGGGATCTGTTATTGCTGTGGAAGTTTGTTGAGTCTCTACCGCTACAACAACTGTTTTGCTTCCTCTTATTCCGTCTTGAGATCACCTCTGGACAATTCAAACAGGTGAAGTGTGGGTGAAGACCCCTGCTCCATCTCATAGGGATATGCATGACGCACACCTCAATGTCTGAGGTTAGATCTTCAACATCGTTCAAGTCATCTAACATGAATGTTCTCCTTTAACCAGTCGTGTAGGGTTGGGGCCTTGTCTGCCTCTTCCCTCCACCTTCTCTTCATGCCATCATACCACTCTTTATTATCCTTTGCCCATCTCTCTTCTGTCTCTTGTCTCCAACGGTTAATAAACCTATAGTCCATTCCCGTAGCAATGAACCCTACCCCCGTTGTTGTGGGCAACGTGTAGTTATCCATAAATGCTTGTACAAAACCAGGAAATTCTGCTGATCTTTCTTGAACAGATCGCCAATACTCTGTGTCATCTCTTTCAGACATTGCATAGTGAATAAACAAAAACTTAGCAAACTCATCGAAGAACCCACGAACCTTATCATTAAATAGGTATCTATCGAACTCTGTAACAGTCCCTCTATTCAAAACATCAATCAACCAGAACAAACTCTCGTGCGTTGTTAGCAAACCATTTGATTCCAAAGGCTCAAGGAATCCCATAGCAAGACCTATCGCAACGACATTCTTAACAAAGGGTCGCTCATGTATTCCAACACGCATAGAGATGGGCCTGTATTCAAGATCTTTTATCTGCTCCCATGTACGGGGCACAACCATCTTATCTGACATTAGGTATTGTTGAAATTGCTCTAGTGCTTCTTCATCACTTACAAATTTATCTGAATAAACATACCCCGTTCCTAGGCGTGACCACAAAGGAATGTTCCAACACCAACCATTTTCAATAGCGGTACAGTTTGTGTAAGGTTCTAGTTCTTTTTCTTTGTCCTCGTAAGGCAAAGCACAGGCCCATGCCCTGTTGTTTGGTAGCAAATTTTCATAGGAAACAAAAGGCTCTTCCATGTGCTTGCTTAGTAGGAATGACTTGAACCCTGTACAATCAATAAACAAGTCACCGTAGATGTTTCCCTCTGGTGTAATCAGGCATACGATGGAACCATCCTCACGCTTTGTTACTCCCATCACATCTGTCTCTAACCGCAAAACATCTGGACACTTGTATTCCCTGAGCCACTTGCCAAAGGCAGCAGCATCGAAGTGATACGCAACATCATTATTTGGATTTAGATTACTAAAACTGTCTGTGTATTTGTTGCTATTGAACAACGCAGAGTTAGGCCAAAAGGTATCAACATAGTCTGTTACGGGCATCTCTGGGTAGTGAGACCTGACCTCATGCCAGTCTCTAAAGGGGTCAATAGATCCACCCATGCTAGTGCCGAAGGGGTAGTGGAACGCAACGCCTTCTTTTGCAAAGTCTGTGAACTTGATACTCATCTTGTATGAGGCATTTGTCTCAGGCATAAACTGCTCATCGTCAACGCCTATGAACTGCATCCACCTATTGATCTGCCCTAGCGTACTCTCACCCACACCCACAGTTGGAATGTTGGCAGACTCTACCAAGACTATGTTCTTCTTGGGGAACGCCTTGCGTAACGTTGCTGCCGTCATCCATCCCGCACTACCGCCACCGACGATAACTATGTTATCTACTTTCATTCCAAGCCTCCATGACAATTGGGTATTGCCCTTCTACAAAGATTGCTATTGCGTTGGCGTACTCTGTGATTTCATCCTGTGCCGTCGCACCTTGGCGTAGATCCAAGAAACTTAAAACAGCATTGAGTGAAGTAGTCCAACGCCACCGCACATACATAGCATAGGCAGGCAAGAACATGCGTGCTTGCTCTGGTGCTATTCCCCTTACCATTGCCTCCTCGTAAAGGGCGAGGCTCTTGTCGATGTGCTTTGCCATCAGAGTGTTAGCAATAACCCCTGTGTCTTTTGCTACTGGGCCGCCGCTTCCCTGCTTGTTGTTCTCTGGCTTTGAACGCCACTTCTTGTAGCATGGGTTGTAGAACACAGGCTCTTCTGTGATATATCTGCGGGAGGATTCATTCCAGCCATTCTGATCCTCAACGTGTGTAGATGCTACATGGTGCTTCCACCATTGACGAGCAACCATAAGAGGGGCATAAACCTCAAAAGACATTACGTTGTGACGCAGGGTGCTATCGTGCCTGTGCTTGATAAGAAACTTGATAAGGTTCTTGTCCTTATCTTCTAAGTCTAATACTTCTTTGTCATACGATACCCTTGCGGCATTGGCGATATCAACCTCGCTACCCATGCTATTTACTAGTCTTACATATCCATGATCTAATACATCTATCTTCATTTTATCCATCCTTTTGTTAGGCTTCTATATCCATTCTTAAATTTAGTAAGAGAAATCATAAAAGACTTTTTCATATACCGTTCACCATCGTTGGTGTATTTTGCAGTCCACGGCTCCTCTTCTCTGCGGAAGGGAACGTGCAAGCAAAGTGGCTGCCCCCTCCTAATCTTAAAACTAAATGGTTCATCACTCTTCTTGCGAACAAACAACTGTACGTTAGTCTCGTGATAGAAATCTGTGTGAGTAATACCAGGCCACACATCAAAGTCCTGCTGGAAGTCAAATGGGTATGGCAACTGATATACGCTGTATCCCTTGGGTGTTTCTAGCATCCATGGCGAGGCTGGCTTGATGATACGCTCATAACCCTTGTAGGGTATGTGATCTAGAAGTTGCATGTTGTCATGTTCCTGTGATATATCAAACTCAGAGGTTGCCCCTGAATATTCCCATCGCTTATCCTCAGGAAAGAAGAAGAACTCCATATCCTCCCAAGCCTTCATAACATATGCAGACTTAAATAGATCAACAAACGATGGGCATCTCCGTGCTGTAGGAACAACCCCATCCATGGCTTCCATAGGCATATCCTTAAACCACTTAGGGATCTCCTCAATAAGTTTGACGGGTCTAAACTCTTCTACATCTACAAACCCATCCTTGGTACAATGGTATATCAACTCAGGCATCATAATCCAATCCGTATATATTGTGCTCTAGGTAATCATAGTGTATCAGACATTTCTCTGCTTCATTCTCCCAAAGCATCTTACGCATCTGTAGTGATCCATACAACTTAGTGTGATCTTTGTTATCATAAAACTCTTTCTGTATCTTTGATGCTACAGTACCCGCAAAATTGTATCCGTTTCCTAGTAGAATGAAAACAGAGCCAGCGTCAATGTCTGCGAAGTTGTAGGTATCCAGCAATCCTGTCGCTATCTCTGGATAAAATTCATACTCTCTTTCCTGTATGTCTTGCCAATACTTAGTGTCTCGCTTATCTGATACAGCATAGTGTAAGGCTATGAAATTAGCAAACTCATTAAAGTATTGATACGTTCTTTCGTTGTACATATCCTTATCTATTCTATTTACGTTACCCCGATCTAGCGTATCAATAAGATAGAATAAAGATTCATGGACGAATTGCAGGCCATTACTTTCTAGTGGCTCTAGGAATGCAGCGGATAGTCCAATACCCACCACGTTCTTTACCCAAGTCCTGTTGTATAACCCCACCTTGAATGGCACTAGGCGATAGTTGTAGGAGTCTACCTCTTCCCTAGACCTTGGGATAGACATTTTATCTGACATAAGATATAGTTTAAACTCTTCTAGGGCATCCTCGTCAGACACATACTTGTCAGAGAATACATATCCGTTACCAAGACGGTTCCATACCCCGATGTGCCAAGCCCAACCATTACCCAACGCTGTACAGTTAGTGTATGGCCTCATCTCACTTCGCTTATCCTTGTATGGTATCTGTACCGCCCACGCTTTGTTGTTGGGAAGCACATCAGCATAAGACTTAAATTCTTCTTCTAGTGTCTCACCAAGTAGCATACTCTTGAACCCTGTGCAATCCACAAATAGGTCAGCAGTTATTACCTGCCCATTGTCTAGGGTTAGTGATGCAATCCCACTCTCATCCTGTGCGATACCCGTCACCTCTGACTGTATGTGCTCAACACCTTTACACTTGTACTCTCTCAAGTACAACCCAAACTTAATGGCATCAAAGTGATAGGCCATCCAAGGGAACCTCTCCACATCCAAGAAGTTCATGTTCATCTTATTTTGATTAAACAAAGCAGACATGGGGAAGTGGGTATCAACATAGTCAGTAACAGGTAGATCAAACTGTTGCTTGACTAGACCCCAATCAAATAACTCATTGCCCGTGCTCTTCTCTGCATAGCCAAATGGATAGTGAAAATTTTCCTTGGTGTTAAAGCCACTAAACTTAATGCTGGCTTTGTAGGTAGCATTAGTCATGGGCATAAACTCATCATCTTTGATATCAAGGTACTTCATAAATCTTTGGATACCCGCTGTGGTGCTCTCTCCCACACCGATGATAGGAACATCAGGAGATTCAATTAGTGTTATTTCTTTCTCAGGAAATGACTTGCTAAGGATAGCGGCACTCATCCAACCTGCCGAACCACCTCCAACAATAGCAATCCTGTCTACTCTCAAGATGACACCTTAGTATTCATGTTTAACTTCTGTAGGTAAAACTTCTCGTTGTATTCCTGAGCATGACTAGCAACAGGCCAGTAGTATAGGCAACGAGCACAGCAAGGGTTGTTCTTAACATTACGGAAATCGTAGTAATGAATGGGATCTTTGCGGTACAGGTTAGCCTTGTGTGAGTCATGGACACGATTGTCGCCCCACCACATAGGCGTAAAGCCATCGCTCCACTCGTTAGCATTCTTGCGAATGTCCTTGATGGCATTCCAATTGTTAGTGGTTTCGATCTTACGCTTGGTGCATTCTTTCTTAATTTCGTTTAGGTAGTCAAAGAACCAACCTTCGTAGCCACGCACCATCTTACATGCTGGATGATTACGCCATGCCATCTTCTCACGCCCAGAGGCATTGATGTTGAGTAGTTGCCTACCCTCTAGTAGTTGTTTGTTTAGACGCTTGTTGTCTAGCGACTGTGCGATGAGTTTAGTGTCCTGAAAGGGGACAAAAACCTGCATGTTAAATCCTATCTGTAGTAGTTGTGTTGGGTCAGAGCCTCAAGACGGATTCGAACCGCCGACTTCCATATTACAAGTATGGCACTCTACCAACTGAGTTATTGAGGCGTGTATTTTGTTATGCCCCAAGTTTAGCAGAAAAATAGTTGGCTGTCAAGTGTTGACTTTTAGAAAGGTGAGTGGTATAATGGTGATATGTTCAAAGCAGGCATTGACAATAACACGAGGCGTTCGTGGGCACGAGCAGACGCTCTATTGACGCACCCACAAGCAGATAGCGTACACGTAGAAATAGGACACGATGCCGCTTGTAACTTCCCCATTTCTGTGGTGCTCACATTCTTTCAGGGTGCTCGTTGGGTAGATGAGCCAATCGATCCCTTTACCCCATATGCGGAGGCACATGAGATCAATGGTATGACTACCTATCATCACGTTCCACTACACTTGTTTGCTCATTGGCTTGATGAGTATGCTGATGAAAGACAAGCACTATGAGCGACCCAACACCTGAAGAATTGGATGAGGCTTTGCCTCCCAATGTAACACCACTTGACTTGCTCAATCACAAGAACTATACGACACCTGACATTCGCAATGAGCGATTGGATATTTGTAAGGGCTGTGACAGATTATTCAAGCCTACCCGCACTTGTAAAGAGTGTGGCTGCTTCATGGCGGCAAAAACTTGGCTAAAAGAATCTCGTTGTCCTTTGAATAAATGGCACGCAGTATGATTCCCAAAGAAGTTCCTATTGAGGTAATGAGAGAACGTATTGCTATTTGTCATGCCTGCGATCAATGGTCAAAAGGTGTGTGTTATGCGTGTGGATGTTATACAACGCATAAGATAAAGAAGGATACAGAATCCTGCCCACTAAAAAAATGGTGAGCCTCCAAAAAGTGATATAATAGGTTATAGATTACATTTTGGAGACAACTTGACATGGCAGACAACGAGTACGGCTTCGGCAGACGTTATTACGAGAAGGGTGATCACTACACCCGTCTAATCAGTCCTGACCACCGTTGCCGTAACCCTTGGTGTTTTAGTTGGCAAGGAGATCGTCCACACGTTCCATATCCACCTCCCCCTGGTGGTGGCGGTGATGGCGGCACAGAAAATCCTGAACAACTAACTTACTCTAACGTAGAAGATTACGGAACAACTCTCTACAACTACCAAGGATTGCCAATCGTTTCAGGCTTCTCACAACTGTGATATAATAAACCTAGGAGACAATGAGACAATGAGCAGCAGCAACTTCCCACAGAGCGTAGACAACTTTACCAATCCAGCACCAACGGATAAGATGGACGCACACGATGTGATGCATGGCATGGAGAATGACTCCATCGTAGCAATTCAAGAGAGCCTTGGCACTTGGGACCCTGCCGACGGCACCATTGTCAACCTAGTTGGTGAAAACACCACAAACATTGAGAACAATGCTAATAACATTAGCACCATCAACAACGATCTTACTGTTATCAACGACAACCTAATTGAAATCAATACTATTCTTGAGATTGACCCCGATGCAGGTGGTGGAGAACTACCACACATCACCGATAAGTTTGATAAGGGTGCAGGCCCACTTGATTATGCTGACGCTACCGTTATGGGACAAGCAATCAAGGACAATGAGTCAAGCATTACCAACATTCAGGGTGAGATTACTGATATCAAGCAAGACGTTACTGATATTGAGAACACCATTCTTCAGATCTTCCCACCTGATCCTGACAACCCTGACCTTACCCCAACACTTGATGTAAAGGATTCAGATGTAAAGTTGAGCGCAGGGCTCACATTTGAAACTACCACACAGCACGCTTG
>WLWG01001775.1_pt1 | contig 18212 bp, 29 predicted proteins | sample 6712871 | NCBI WGS metagenome assembly WLWG01 (sample SAMN12718693, study PRJNA515312) | sponge metagenome | isolation source: marine sponge | host: Mycale hentscheli | place: New Zealand: South Island, Marlborough, Capsize Point | collected 2003-05-01
TGCGCGCCAGCGCATAGACGTGCGAGGCACGCGTTGGCGTGCCTCGCACGTCGCATGTGTCGGCGGCGTGCGTGAGCCGGGCGTTGTTAAACGGTCGGCGACCGTACGTCGCGGACCATGCCACCATGGTCCAGGTCCGCGAATAGCGGCAGCGCAAGCTCGGGCTAGCGACGTTGTGTTTGGTTTTTTTTGGTAAAAATCCCCCTAAAAAGTGGTTTTTTTTGAAAAAAAGTTTGCGCTGTTTTTTTATGCCGAAATCCTTGACAGCTTATTTTTTCTGTGCTAGCGGAACCCCCGCGTCGTCGTAGGTCGCGGACAATTCCCGGAGCATTTTTTCGACGTCGGCCGCGTCCAGGTGCAAAACGGCGAGCGCCTGGCGCATGGTCGAGACGATTGTCGCGCGTTTGCCTTTCCAATTTTTAAAAAAATCGGCCTGGTCGTCGGTCACTCGCTGCCAGGACGGCGGCTGATTCCCGTTTTTGACCTCCATTAACTCGGTATCCGAATCGAACCCGACTAAAAGGTCGAGCGGTTTATCCAGGGAAACGACGGTCGCTCCGGCAAGCTCGAGCGCGGCAATAATGCCCGGCTCGTTCTCGTCCCGCTTCCGCGCGTATCCGCGCTTTCCCATTTGGTTTTTTCGCATTGTCAGTCCTCGTCAGTTCGCCCAGGGAGCGAAATCTCGTTCACCAGGTAGGACGGGAACTCGACGACGTTACTCGTCGGCTTCCGCCTCTCCGTTCGTATCGCGGAGATTTTCCGGTATAAGCTCGCCCGCTCTTTTGATGCCGGAATATACAGATTCGGCGGCAGACGAACGACAGAATTGTCGGTCCGAATCATCGGGGATTTTCTCAAGGGCTTTTTCCATCGTCTCGATAGGATAGCCGTAACGTAACGCCACATATTTTGGGTTCCTCGTTTGTTTGAGTAGCTCCCATGCCTGGCGGCGGCGGGAGACTACGTTTTTTTTTGCTCGCTCGAGGTCCGCGTCCGTGGGTCGCTCGATATGTCCGTTCCCGTTGTCCATTTTACCAGCTTTCGGGTTTTTTCAAAAAACTGCCGGGAAACGTCTCGTCAGGCTTATCGAGAAGCGCCCAGGCGAACCCGGTCGCGACCCCTAACCCTAGTATTCCGAAAAAAATCATCCGTCCTCGTCCTCCTGGAGCCTGTAGACGGCATATTCCGAGCCGCCTTGTTTCCTGGTATCCGTGACGATTTTGTGACCCTGGCGGCGTAGCCGGTGAATGATTGCGGCCAGGCGCATACAACCGAAGTCGCGAAGCGCCGACAATTGGGAAACCTTTTTCCCGTCTTTGAGTCGCGCCAGGATTGCGGCGCGTTGCGAAATTTCGCGTTGTTTCATTTTCCGAATTCCTCCACTTTTTTAATGAACTCCGAAACGGTTTCGGCGCGAGCCTGGTCGCGTCGTTCCGCGTGTAATGCGTCCGCCAATTTCGTGACGACTTGCTCGAGCGAATACGTCCCGTCATTAACTTTGATTTTCATTCCAGGACGACCGCCGACAAGTTGCCGAACCGGCTCGAGTCGCTCGTCGATTAAGCGCCGCAATTTTGCGTCGGATTGGGCGAACAGTTTGTCGCGCAATACGTCAATTTTATCTGCCATTTTTCGTTACTCCGTTTTGTTGATAATGCAATTCCAAAGGTCGACGCCTGGTTCGTGACAGTGCGAAATATCTCTCGCCTGGTAACGAGGCGGCGACGGCTGGTTCGGTTCGTGGCTCCCTGCAACAAAAAAAACGACGGCCGCGAAAGCGACCATCGTTCCCAGGAAAAGCCCTACAAAGGCGAGCGCGATTCGGTCGGCTATAGGCACAACTGCGAGCCGGTTCCGTGAGCGTGTTCGCAGGTTTGTTTTGCGAGCCTGGCGGCCTCGTCGCGATGCCGTCCCATTTGCTCGCGCAATACCTGGTTATCGACTCGCTGTTCGAGTTCGTACAATCGAGCCTCGAGCGCGCATTGCTGCGGGTCGGTCGGATCGGAGCATGAGAACGGCGGGCGGCCGATTCCAGCGGCGCAACCGTTCAAAGCAACGACCAGGAAACAAGCGAGCATAATTATAAAAATCGTGAACGCGCGAAAGGGCGGAGTCGGGTTCGGTCTATTCATGTCGGGAAACCTCAAAGAGTAGCGCCGCGCCTTGAGCCTGATTTGTAGGCGGCGCGACGGCGACCAGGTACGAAAATAACCGGAGGCATGGTCGCGAGACACTCCCGGCAATATGGAACGATTGAGCGCGGCGGAATCCGCGTCACCTGGCAGTCGTTACAGACTATCGCCAGGGCGCGGACCGGAAACGATTTTTGCGGCTCGCTCATTTGAGCGGAAACACGTTGTCGGCGGGACCGCCGTTCGCCTGGACGAGTTCGGTCATTGTCATATCGGCGGCGGACTTACGAATCGACGGGAATTTCGGGAACGCGGCGTCGAACGCTTCGGCGTAGGAACCCCGGCCGGTCATTTCGTCCAGTTCGGCGATTTTCTCGTCGAGTTTTTTCTCGTCCTCCTGGATAGCCTCGAGGCGAATTAGCGCCTGGCGAGCATCGGAGGCGGCCGTGTGAGAATCGGCGATTGCCTGGTCAAAGCGGTTTACAGATTCGCGCAAAATTTCCAGTTCGCGGGCAGTAGCGAGAGCTATTTTTTCAGAGTGCGTCATGTCGGGAGCCTCATAAGTTGCTGATTGAGTAGCTATGATAATTTTTTTAAAAAAAAAATTCCAGTCGCATTGTTGACCTACGTCACAGATTCGAGAGATAACCAGGTCACGCCAGTATTGGTGTTTTTCGCGAGCCTTGACCATAACTCAAAGGCCGGAAAACTGGCTATTGCAAAATGTCCCTGGGAACGTCGGCCCCTGACGACCAGGTCGGGAGGCGCGGGAAACCGTGTGCCATACCGGATGCTTAGTACGGTTCGGCAGCGTTGCTGCCTCCCGGAAAAGGGGTTCCCCATGCCAAAAAGAATAGTTGGCACGAATCTTGCCCCGTGTTACGCTCCCGCCATTGGGCATTGTCGCGCTCTCCTGGTTTGCATCCATGTCGGGAGAACGGTTTTCCGATTGATCTATAATCAATCGTCTACCGAGCCTTGAGAGCGTGATTTACAACCGGGTCGGCACTTGGCAAAACGGAGCGATACAAACGAACCCCCCAGGACCGGGCGGACTCCCGAATCGGAAACGACGACGGAGTCCCCCGGCCTCACCTTGCGGCCGTACCAGGCCGACGGGCGAAAAGCGTTCCATGACGGGACGCGCCGGATTATTGATATCTGGCATCGCCGGGCCGGAAAGGATATCGACGCGCTCGACATGGCGGCGGACGAGGCGCAAAAACAGGTCGGCACATACTGGCATCTTTACCCCACGCACACGCAAGCCCGCAAAGCAATCTGGAACGGAATCGACGCTCGAGCCGGTGTTCGATTTATCGACCGCGCGTTCCCGCTCGAGGCGCGCAAGTCAACGCTAAAACAGGACATGACAATCGAACTCGAGAACGGTTCGATTTGGCAGCTATGCGGCTCCGACCGTTACGACTCCCTAGTCGGCTCGAATCCGCGCGGCGTCGTTTTCTCAGAATGGGCGCTATGCGACCCGCGCGCCTGGGACTACGTCCGGCCGATTATTCGCGAAAACGGCGGTTGGGTTCGGTTTATCACGACCTATCGCGGCCGCAATCACGCCTACCGAATGGCGAAGCGGCTCGCCGACAATCCCGATTGGCGCGTCACGGAGTTGACGGTCAACGATACGACCGACGAGAACGGCCGTCCGATTTTGACCGAGGCCGATATCCAGGCGGAACGCGACGAGGGCATGAGCGAGGCGCTCATTCGCCAGGAGTATTACTGCGACCCGGTCGCCGCGCTCCCTGGCGCAATCTACGGCCGCGCCGTCGAACGCATGGTCGACGCCGGACGCCTGGGCGCGTTCGGTTACGATTCGAGCCTCCCCGTCCTGGCCTCCTGGTCGACAAAATGGGCGGAGCAATACACGGTTACATTTTGGCAGCGACGCGGAAACGAGACGCGAATTATCGGCTCGCGGTCGTATCCGTTCGAGAGCCTCGAGGACGCGCTACAGGCGGCGACGTCGGCGTTTCCCTGGCGTTACGTCTCGAGGCATATTGTCGCGCCGGACGCGCCGAACGAGATTATCGAGGTTTTCGAGAATCACGACCAGGTCGCCGACCGCGCTCCCGCTCGCGAGGACGTCGTCTCGATTACACGCGCGCACCTGGCGACGACCTATATCGACAACCAGGAACGAGCGTTCGAGGACGACGGCGAAAATAACGAGCATTTATTCGACGCGCTCAACGGGTACAGATTCACCGAAGCCCGCCAGGGCGGAACGTACACGAACACGCCGGTCAACTCCTGGGAAAAACATTTCGCCGCGACGCTCGAGACGTTCGCGGCCTTTCATCGCGACGAGCCGGTTCACCAGGACTCCGGCTGGTATCCAGCGCCTAGCACCGCAATACAGGACCGCGCCGTAATATGACGACTCGAGAACGGAACCGAAACGAACGCGAACTCGCCCAGGCTGTCAGCGGTCAATTGCGCGAGTGCGCCGGATGGGACGGCGACAGAATTTCGACCGACCGCCGACGCGCGCTCGACTACTATTTCCAGCGGCCACGCGGCGACGAGGTTCGCGGCCGGTCGAACGTTGTCTCCGGCGACGTATCGGCAATGGTCGAGGCGTCACTCGCTCAAATGCTCGACTCGTTCTCCGGCGATGCCGTCGCGGAGTTCGCGGCGCTCGGCCCGGCCGACGACGACCAGGCGCAATTGGAATCCTTCGCGGTTGTTCAGGCGGTAATGCGCGACAACAACGGATACCACGAACTCGGAACCGCGATAAAAGACGGGCTGTTATTGCGTAACGGTTGGGTCAAAACCTGGACGGACGAGTCGGTCGACGCCGAGACGATTAACCTCGAGTCCGCGACAGTCGACACGATAGCGGCGCTCCGCGAAACGCCGAACCTCGAGGTCGAGCTAAAAGCGTTCGACCAGGAGGCGGCGACGGCGACGGTTCGCGTTACCGCGACGAACAAGCAATTTAAGTCGGAAGCGGTCGACCCGGCGTTCATGCTTTACCCGAAGCAATGGCACAAAATCGACGTCCAGGAAATTCCAATAATCGGCGAGCGGCATATCGAGGCCCGGTCGAAATTGATCGAGCGCGGATTCCCGAAAGCGAAAGTTAATCGCCTGAAAAAATGGCACTTCGACAGCAAGGTCGACTCCCTGGCGCGCGACGTCGGCGAGGAACCGTCGTTACAAGGCTCGATTGATAGCGCGGGCGACCTTATCGAATGGTTCGAGGTTTACGTCCTGGTCGACTCCGGCGACGGAACGCACGAACGCCGACGAATTGCGCTCGCCGGAATTAACGCGCAATCTATCCTGGAAAACGAACCGGCCTCGCGCGTTCCATACTCGACCGGCTCGCCGTTTATTAACGCGCATCGCCTGACGGGAATCTCGCTATTCGACAAGCTACGACAAACGCAGGATTTAAATACCGGCCTTTCGCGCGCGCTCCTGGACAACGTCAACACGAACAACAAAAACCGGACGGCGTATCTCGACGGCAAAGTAAACACGGACGACCTCGCCGACGGCCGACCGAACGCGAACGTTCGTGTTAAGGCGTCGGTCGGCGACGTTCGAGCCGCGTTACACGCTTTCAACGTGCCGGACCTCTCGGCGGGTATCCTGGCGAACCTGGATTATCAACGCCAAGTGCGAACCGAACTCGGCGGCGCATCGCTTGAAATGGCGAGCGGGCAAATGCAAATGGCCGGAGGTCGGATCGGTTCCGAAGGCGTCGACCGCGCGTTTTCCGTCATGGAACAACTCGCCTCGCACATGACAAAAAACATGGCGACGAGTTTAATTCGCAACGTATTTTTAAACGCACACGCGACGCTCCGCGAGAATTTCGACACGCCGGTCGACGTCAAGGTCAACGGACGTTGGGAGTCGCCGGTCCCGGCCGAATGGCGACCGCGAACTCGCGTCGTCGTAAAAATTGGAATGTCGCCAGGCGAACGACAACGTCGCGTCGCCGCGCTCGGCCAGGTTGTGCAGTCGCAATTTGAACTGGCGCAAAACGATATGGACGACGTCCTCGTTAATATCGACGGGTTTTATCGCGCGCTAACCGATTGGGGCCGCGCGGCGGAACTGCCGAACCCGGAGCAGTATTTCCTCGACCCGTCGACGGAAGCCTCGCAGGAAGCACTAAAGGCGAAAGACAAAGCCCAGGCCGAGGCGGCCGCGAAAAACGAGGAACTCATGCGAACGGCGGTCGGCCTCGAGCAACTCGGAAAAGCGTTCGACAAGTACCGACACGATTCCGAATTGCAATTTAAGTATTTTGCGGAGGTTCTCGGCGCGGAAGTCGAGGAGGCAAAAATCGTAGGAAAGGCGACGGCGGACCTCGTCGCGCAAACCAAATTTGGAGCAAACGGAGCAAGCGAAAATGGCGAAGATATTTCTAGCCCGACTGACGGAGAATGATTTAAAAAACCTTATCGCGTTCGGCAATCGCGCCGACATGAAAGGAGCGGAGGCGGACACCTGGGTCGATTTGAAACAACGACTCGCCCAGGCGGAACCCGAAGGCGATAAGGGAACGGACGAGGCCGACGACGACCTCGAGAATTTGAGTCCTGGCGGGAGCGCGTGAACGCCGACAGGCGGGCGCAGTTAGCGCAAGGACTCGCGAAGAATACATTGTTGCCGGTCCTCCTGGACGAGTTCGCCCAGGACTTACGGGAACAATGGGAGGCGACGCAACCGGACGAGGCGGAGACGCGCGAACGGATTTTCGTCGAACTTAGAACGCTGGATAATTTGAGGGATAGCATTTATGCCAGGATCAGCGAATTCGCCGGAGACGGCGGACAATAGCGCGGAGACGCGCGAACCCACGGGCAGCGAGATTGACCAGGTAGCGGCGCTGCTACGCGGCGAGGAACCGGACCAGGGCGACCAGGGCAAAGGCGGAGACGCCGACGACCAGGACGGCCAGGACGGCGACTCAGAATCGGGAGCCAGTTCGGAGACGGGCAAATCAAAAGGCAAACCGAAAAACCTCGAGGCGCTAGCGGAGACGCTAGGGATCGAGGCAGCGGACCTATACAAGATCGAGATTCCATTCGATGCCGGAGACGGCAAATCCGAGACGAAAACGCTCGGCGAAATTAAGGACTCGTTCGCGGATCGGTCCACTTTCGAGGTCGACAAAATGGCCTGGGAGGAAACGAGAACGAAACGGGAGAACGACCTGGTTAAGTCGACTCAGGAGCTATCGGAAATTGTGTCCATGCTCCCGAAGTCGGCTATCAGTGACCAATTGCTCGAGCGGGTAGCGCGGAGACGCGCCGACCTGGTCGAACAGGAGACGCGGTTAACGCGCCAGGTTATCCCGGAATGGTCGAGCGAGGACGTCGAGACGCAGGACCGGAAAGCAATGTCGGAGCATATGGCCGACTATGGTTTTCCGTCCGGCTATATCGACTCAATCGTCGACCATAAGACGTTGCGTTATATTCGCGAATCAATGCTCCGAGAGCAGCGAATCACGCGCGCGCTTGAGCAAGTCAAAACGGTACGCAAGGCGGGTCACAAACCGTCCGGCAAACCGAGCGGGAAAACCGCGCCGACTCGCAAGGGCGGAACGTCGCCGTCGTCTCGTAACCGTTCCCAGGTTTCACAAGTCGCCGAACTTTTGAAAACAGGCTAACGAGGAAAATTCAACATGGCAGCAAGTGACTATTGGGACGCCCAGGACTTAAAGGACGTCGCGGCGGACGGACTCATAAACGAGGACGTCATGCAAAAGATATGGGATATCTCCGCGATTCCCCTTCCGTTCTCGGACAACGTCCTCGAGGACTCACATAGCAATCCGTATTGCTCCTGGGTCAAAGACGAACTGAACGCGCCGAACGTTGGTAACGCGGTTGTATCTGGCAGCGATGCCGGGTCGCGTACCGACGGCAACGAGGCGCGCGTCGGAAACCACTCGCAGACGTCCGTTAAGTACGTCTATGTAACGGAGCGAGCGCAAAACGTTGACGTCGTCGGCAGCGACGGAAACGAACTCGCGCGCGGCTTGATGAAACGGCAACAGGAATTGCGCCGGGACATTGAGGCAATGGCGCTCCTGAATAACGCTTCCGTCGAGGACGACAACAACACGACGGCGGGCGAGGCGGGAGGCTTCGACAACTGGGTCGAAACCAATATCGACGCGGCCGAGGCTGGCGCATCGGTTGGCGGTTTCAACACGGGAACGAAAATCGTCGACGCTCACACGGACGCGACAACGGCGGTCGCCGGAACGGAGGCGCGATTGTCGACGCTTATCGAGACGGCATACGGGAACAATGCGGAGCCTTCGATTCTCATGTCGACCCCGGCGGTTATCAAGCGACTCGCGACTCGACTGTTCGCGTCGAGCAAAGTCGCAACGCCGACCGCGAACGTTTCCGGAACGGCCCCGGCGAATCAAACCTCGCAGGGATTCATTAACGTCATGGTGACGGACTTCGGGTTCACGCTCGATTTGATGCCGAACCGTTTGCAACAGGATTACAACTCCGACACGGCCGCGAGCCTGTTCGGCATTGATCCGCAAATGGTGGCAATTTCGTATTTGCATCGGCCAAAAGCCGAGATGATTGCGAAACTCGGCCTCTCGCACCGCTGGCAAATTTCGGCCGATTGGACGGTCAAGGTTTACCAGGAAAAGGCGCACATGAATTACCGCGACATTGACGAGGACGCGGCCTGGACGGCGTAAGGGACCAGGGAGCCGGGTTCGCCCGGCTCCCGCTTTCAAGGGAATGGCAACTTTGGAACCGTACATTTTGGAATTACTAGTCGGCGGCGGCCTCACAACGCTAGCGTTTTTTATTCGTACCTGGACGGCGACAGTTACCAGGACGAACGAGAAAATCCTCGAGAAACTCGACCTCCTGGTTAACGAGTTTCACGAACACAAAATCGAGGACGCGACGGCGCTGTCACGGATCGACGCGGACCTGACGAACATTTACAAGCGGCTCGACCGCGAGGCGGAAATTTGAATTTCCTCGAACGAAAAACGAAAACGCCGGACGAGATAGATCACCAGGCGCGCGACCTGGGACTCCCGGAGTTCACGCACAAGGGCGGCGACCCGAACCGGAAAGCGATTCTCGAGAGCAATCACCGGATGCGCGAGGGACTCGAGGGCGGGCCGGTCAACTTCGGAGACTCGGACGGTTTCGGCCGCGTCGCGCTCCGGATACCGGAGTTCGACTATCAGTTCATTCGCGCCATGTTTCCCGATATCGGCTCGCCGGATTCGACGACCCGCACAAAAGGCTGGCAAGAATTTTGCCGGTCGCCTATGTCCGAACCTTACAAGGTCGACAGAAAGGTTCGCGGCTCATTGAATGGCGGAGGCCGGATTCGTGTCACTTAATTACGGAACGTTAAAAACTCAAATTCTCGCGGACACGCATCGAACCGAGCTAACGGCGAAGGTCGCCGATTTCGTTCGCCAGGCGGAGGGATTCATTTTCCGCAATCTCCGCTCGTCCGAAATGATAACGCGCGTCGACCTGACAGACTCCGACCGCGTCACGGCAAGCGAGGGTTTCTATTCGCTCCCGGCCGACTATCTCGAGGAACGTTCGTTTTTCCTGGTCGACTCGTCGAACGGCGACAAGCAACTCGAGTCGGTTTCCCTGGCGGAACTCCGGCGCTATTCGACCGGCTCCCAGGTTCGCCACTATTCGATAATTTCCTCGAGCGAGGTCGAGTTCGTCGGCATCCCGTCCGCGACCGACGTTATCGAGCTAATCTATTTCGCCAGGCCGACGGCGTTCTCGGGAGACTCGGACGTCAACGCGATATTGACGAACCACGAAAGCATTTATCTTGACGCCAGTATCGCGGCGCTTTACCGATACACGCAGGACGGCGAACTCGCGGCCGCGCACGAACAGGCGGCGCAACGCGCAATGGAAATGCTAAACGAACAAGCCGGTCGCACCCTGGGCGGAGCGCGGACGGCCGGTTATTACGAATTTAATTCCTACGGAGCGCGCTAGCATGGGACTCGAAACCGGAACATATATCGACAGCCTGGTCGCGACTAACCCGGTCGGCGCAACCGATCCGAAGTCGCAAGGCGACGACCATATTCGATTGCTCAAGTCGACGATTCTTGCGTCGTTCCCGAACATTACTGGCGCAATGACGCTCACGCATACGGAGCTAAATAACGCGCTACAGAACAATATATCGAACACGATCAATTTCGATGCGCTGCCAGCGACGCCGAACCTCGAGCTAACCGGCAACCGGCCCTTATTGGTATGGGACGAGGACGACGCAGCGGCGGACGAAGGTCGCTGGTATGGTCACGTTTCCGCCGGTTCCTGGTCCCTGGTCGCAATCAACGACGCGAACAATTCGTCGAGTACGGCGATTCAAATATCACGGACCGGAACTGTTATCGACCGAATTTCGCTCGATACCGGCGACGTCCGAATCGTCGAGCCGGGCGGCGATTATCTCTCGCTCGAACACAACGCGACGAACGCCGTTATTCTCTCGAGCGCGGGCCGAATCCTCCTAACCGCGAACAGTCAAATCGTTCGCCTGGTCGGCGACGCCGACGACGTCACTCTCGAGCTATACGTCAACAGCGCGGTTCGCGGGACTTTGAGTTACATCGAGGCCGATAGCGACCTCGTTCTCGACTCGGACGGCGGGTTCCGGTTGCAGCTAAACAATACCGATATTCTGAACGTCGACAGCGGCGGCGGAATAGTTACGCCGGACAACGACGCGGACGAGTTCGGTTACAAGGGCGCGCCGCACAATGAGCAGAACGGGAATTACACTCTCGTTTTGACTGACGCCGGAAAGAAAATATACAAGGCAAGCGGCGGCGCTGGCGAGACGATAACGATTCCCGCGAACGCGACCGTCGCGTTCCCGGTTGGAACGATAATCGTTATCGGCAACGACGGCGGCGGCGACCTGACTATCGCAATCACGACGGACACGCTCGAGCCTTACGGCGGGACGGCGGGTTCGCAAACCCTGGGCGACAATCAGAAAGCGACGATTGAAAAAGTAACGTCGACGCTTTGGAAATACTCGGCGACCGGATAATGAGCGGAGCATTACTACAAGCGGCGATGATTGTCGGAGGCCGCGTTTTGCAACTCGACGCGATACCCGGCTCGCTTGCCGACCTGGGAGCCTCGACGACGACCTACGGCGCGCAAATTGCGTTTGAAACCGACGGCGATATTCGCAGCTTGCGAACCGTCGGCAGCGATACAACGTCCGGCCAATGGGTCGACCCGGCCGACGCTGGCGAAACGACCGACGCCGTCAAATGGGATTACACTTCCGGCGATAACACTAGCAACACCGGAGACATGGTCGAGGATACTTACATCGCGATAACGTCAACGCGAGAGCATGGCATCACGCATACATCGAGCGGCGGCGAGGACACTATCGACCAAAATTGCGACTTCTATATCGCGGAGGATACCGGCGGGACGGGCGAGGTCGGCCCGGAGGGAATCTCGTTGACTTGCGGAGAACTTTTCTAGTGGCGATGCCGAAACAATTGCTCCGCTTCCGACCGCGTCGCGGTATCGCGACCGACGTCCCGGCCTGGACGCTACCGCCGGACCAGGTATCGCAGGGCGATAACCTGGTATTTCGCCAGGGCTTCGCCGAACGCGCGCCGTCGGTCGTCGCCGTTTACGATCCGCCGTCCGTCGCTCCGCTCGCATTGCTGAACACGCAAATCGACGGGACAAATTTTTGGATTTATGTCGGCGAGTCGGCCGCGTATGCCGTCGAGACGTCGAACCATACCGAGATAACCCACGCGAGCGGGCAGCAATCGAACAGCGTTATCGCGAAACTATCGCTCGGCCTATTGAACGGCGTTCCGTTTTTTAACAACGGACTCGACGAGCCTATGTATTGGGACGGCGACGTCGGCACTAACTTTATCGACTTGCCAGGCTGGACCGCGACAGAGTCGGCCGAGTTCCTGGTCGCGCATAGGTTCCATTTGTTCGCGTTCAATATCTCCGGGCCTGGCGGCGTTTTCCCGAACCAGGTTAAATGGTCGGACGCGGCCGCGCCTGGCAATGTCCCGGCGACCTGGGCGGCGGCGGCGGATAACGAGGCGGGCGACACGACGTTGTCGGATACGCCGGGCGAACTAATCACGGCGGCAAACTTGCGCGGCTCGCTAATGATTTACAAAACCGGCTCGACGCATATCGCGGACTATGTCGGAGGCAATGAGATATTCGCGTTCCGAACGTTGTTCGTCGAGTCCGGCGCGCTTTGCCGTCACGCTGTCGTCGACGTTAACGGCCGTCACCTGGTCGTGACCGACGGCGATATCATAATGACCGACGGAAACGAGGTCCGTTCGATCGCTCAGGACCGGCGCAAGCGCGCTCTATTTACATCGCTCGACCAGGACAATTACGAAAACTTGTTCGTCGTTTATTACCGCCAAAAAAACGAGGTCTGGATTTGCTACCCGGAGGCGGGTTCGTCCGTTTGTACGCGCGCCATGATTTACGACGTCGCGCACGATTCATGGGGCGACCGCGAACTCTCCGGAATCTCGTTCGGCGCGACCGGCATTATCAACGACACGGCGACAAACGAGACATGGGACGCGGACTCGGACACCTGGGACTCGGACCTCACGGAATGGAATCGCCAGAATTTCAGCCTGGCAACGGAGGAACTCGTCCTCGCCGATTCCGTGACGCCGGATTTCCTCGAGGTCGGTCGCGGTACTCAGTCGCTAACGTCGACGCTCGCCAGGGCGGACATTGATTTCGACGCGCCGGAGCGGCTCAAGTTTATCAAGCGAGTACACGCGCGCATCGAGGCGGATTCGTCTATCGACTTCACCGTCCGAATCGGGACGCGGAACTCGCTCGGCGATGCCGTGACCTGGACGTCGCCGGTTACGTTCAACAGCGCCGACGGGTTCGCGAACGTCCTGGCAATCGGGAAATATATTTCGGTCGAACTGGCGACGACAACGGACACGACGTTCAAAATTACGGGCCTCGACCTCGAGGTCGAAATGCGGGGTTATCACTAATGCGAAAAATTCTCGGCGCGATATTTGGCTCGAGCAAAAACACGGAGACGGTCGTTAACGGAGCGGTTAGCGGCCTCGATAAAATGTTTTTCACGGACGAGGAAAAATCGGAGGCGTCCGCAAAAATGGCGGAATGGTATCTCCGTTATTTGGCAGCGACCGAACCGCAAAACCTCGCGCGTCGATTGATTGCGTTAATCATCGTTATTTTGTGGGCGTTTCTTATCCTGGTCGGCGTCGCCGCGAAGGGACTCGAGACATGGTTCGGCCTGGTCGCGGCGGAGGGCGAGCAATTGTTTTCGGAGTTCGTGTTCGAGGTTCTCGCGTCGGTTGTAATGAATCCGTTTTTAACGGTCCTCGGCTTTTACTTCGCGGCGCACGTTGTCCGCGCTTGGGTAGGAGCGAAAAACGATTGAGCTATAAACCCGCACCCGTTCCGAATGGATTGTCGAGAGTCGTCGCGCAGTATCTACGCGAGGAACTCCGGCGCATCGAGATTGAGTTCGGCTCGCTAGCGGAAAAAAGCCCCGGCGTTTTCCAGGCGACCGGCTCGACGAATATCTCGAGTACGGCCGCGACGCTCGGCCTCGATACGGAGGTCGCCGACCCGAACGAAAATTACGAACTCGCGTCGAGCGAAATATCGGTCCGCCAAGCGGGCTGGTATCATGTCAGCGTAAACATACCGATTGACGACGAGGGCAGCGCGGGCGGGACCAGGGCGAAAGTTTTTGCCTACCTCGAGCGCGACCAGGGAACGGCGACATTTATCACCGTTCCGCAATTGCGCGGCCAGGACTACGCGCGCGAATTGTCCGGAGGCGAGGGCGTGAGTTTTAGCGGCCTGGTCGAGCTAGCGGCGGGCGAGGCTATTCGGGTTCGCGTCGATCAGTCCGGGACGGTCGATTTACAAACGGAGAGCGCGGAGGCGTCGCTCAGTATTTTCAATATAAAGGCATAGAGCCTTGAGGGTTTAAGTCATGCCATTTGGATTTGGTGGAAGTTCCTCAAGATCGAGTTCGTCGTCACGGTCTAACTCGTTCGACAATTTGGATCAGTTCAGTTTAGGCGGCTCGGAATCGGGCGGCCGCGTTGCGTTCGAGGAACTATTCGCGAGTCTGTTCGGCGGAGCATCCGGCGCGGCCGGAGCGGTCGACACTGGCGGACTTAGTCGGAACGCGAGTCTATTGTTCGGCTCGGGAACGAGTTTCCTTTCCGGATTGCAGGACGGCGGGCCGGGTTCCGAATTCCTCGAGGGCGAACTCGCCAACTCCGGGAAACTTGTCGACGAGCAAATCGGCAATTTATCCGGCGACCTCACGGAGTTTTTGAACGAGTCGATTCTCCCGTCGATTACATCGTCCGGCGTCGAGGCCGGGAACCTGGGCGGCTCTCGAGGCGGAGTCGCAAAGGGCATCGCGGCGGAGGGATTGCTCGAGGAATTCGCGAAAGGCTCGACGGCAATTCGCCTGGGCGAGCGCAACCGATTAACCGGGATTGCGCGCGACCTGGATAACTCGCAAATCAATCGCGCGAACTCCGGCCTCGCCGCGTTGCCTGGTCTGTTCGGCCTGGCCGAGTCCGGAGCAATGGCCGGGCTGTCACCGTTCGCCGCGCTCTCGCAGATATTCGGCGGGCCGCAAATCATTAACGAGTCGAGTTCGTTCGACGTCGGAAGCACAACCGGCCGAGCCGGTTCGTCGTCGACCTCGAATAGTAGCTCGAGGTCGAGTTCGTTCAACTTCGGATTTTAAAGGGGCGCTAGCATGGCAAGGGTTCAGGGAATTATCGCGTCGGGCCTGGCGGCGGCTTCGGGACCAGGCGCGCGCGCCAGGGAAGCGACCGAGAAGGCCGAGCGCGACGCGGAGGCGCTCCGCGACAACGTCGCAGAACGTGTCTCCCGCTCCCGCGCAACCGACCAGGGCAGCGCGACCGGCGACAACTTAAAGTCGCTTGTCGGCGGCCTGGGAGCGGCTAGCGTGTTCGGAGGACCGGCCGGACTCCTGGTTTTTGGCGTCGCCAGCCTGTTACAGAAAAAGCGACGCGAGGGAATCGCGGCATACCGCCAGCAAGCGGCCGAGGATTCGGAGGCGTTTATCGCCCGGTCGGAGACGGCGATTAACTCGTTCGAGAAACACGCGGCGAGCGACGACGAAAAAGCGGAGGCGGAAATGCTGCGCGGTCAATGGGAGCAACTCCGGCCGCTAATGAATCATCCCGACCCGGAGATTTCGAGCGCGGCAATTCTGCGCGGCCAGGAATTAACCGGCACGTTCGACGAGGCGTTCAACGATTGGGAGGACGAGCGAATCGAGTCGGAGAATCGCGAGCGCGACCAGTTCGAGCGGGAGGCGAATCGGGCCGAAGGTATCCGCGACGACGTATTCAAAGAGGGCGCGAGTTTCGGCGTCCGCCAGGACGCTTACGAACGTATGCTCGCGGTCGAGGACACGGCGGCGGGCGACCAGGTTTTGCTAGTCAACGCCTTTAAGATGGTCGACCCGAACTCCGCCGTTCTCCCAGGAGAGGCGGCAACGGCCGCAAATACGGCTGGCGTTCCCGACTTCCTGGTCACGGCATACAATCGCGCCGTTCGCAACGGCGAGCGCCTCGAGCCGGACCAGCGCGCCGACCTGATTCGCCAGGCGGGTATTCAATACGCGGTTGCGCGCGGCGACCAGGTAGACCGAAACACGGCGGCAATCGAACGCGCGCGCGACTTCGGAGTTCGCGACGACCTGGTCCCGCATCTGACAATGCCGGTCAAGGATCAGGAGGCGCTACCGTTCCCGGTTGTCGATCCGGACGACGCGACATTGCGACGCGCTATCGGAGGCCCGGTTCAGTTTGATTCGTTCGAGGCGGGTCGAGACATGATTCCAGGGCCGGAGCATATCCCGGCGAACTCGCCAGCAACGCGACCAGGCGAGGCCGACGAAACTCTCGGTCAAACAATCGGGCGAGGTTCGGAGATTATCGGGACCGAAGCGGGCGACCTGTTTTCTGACATTGTTGTCGGCTTCCGTGGCGGTCGTAAATTCACTGGCGCGGACGGTCGGCCATATGTCGAGTATCCGGACGGATCGGTCGAGCGAGGCCGGGTCGATACGAATAGCTTTTCGAGTCCGTTCGAGCTAAGTCGCGCAAACAAGGACGCCAGGCAACAGGCCGTCGAGGCGGGAGCCGGATTCGACGAGCAGAACCCGCCGTCGAGTTTCGACACAAGCCCGGCCGCGATTGAGTACCGCAAGCAAAGAGGCATCCCGGAGCGCGAGCCGGGACTATTCCAGGAGGGCGGATTTTTTGACCGTCGACGCGACGAGAGGCCGACGAACTAATGACAATCAAATTCCCGAAAATGCACGTTGCCGAAAGCGTAGTTAATCGGATTCTGAATATCGCCGACGGTATTCCGGATCAAGGCTCCCAGGCGGCGACAGTAGCGCCACAACCGGCCGTCCCGGACTCTACGGGGCAAGGAATCGCGCTCGACGCGCAAATCGCGTCTGCGGCCCCTGGCGCGCTCCCAGGTATCGACCAGGCTCCGGACGCTGGCGGCACGTTGTCCGGTCGGCCGCTACTCGATACACTGGTAAACCCGGAGGGATAGCGAGGTTCCGAAATGTCGGAAGCAAGAACGAAACGACGCGCGCTCAAGGCGCGAGACAAAATCGACAAAATCGTCAGAGAGATTACAGCGTATAAAGGCGAGCGGCCGAAGCTCGTTCGCGTGACAATGGCGGACTTTTTAGCGTTAACGGAGGTCGGCTGGCTCAAAGACGGCAAACTATCCGGATCGAATCTCGAGGTTAAGCCAGGATGATTGAGAAAACCGAAGCGGAAAAAATCGAAATAGTCGAGAGACGAATCGGCGAGCTATCAAGCCACGCGATGAAATGCCTCGAGGCTGGCGACTGTCGGCCGCACCTGGTTAGCGTCGACGAGGAACTCGAGCGCGTCATTCGGAAATGTGGCGTCGCGAAGTTTCGCGGGCTGTCGATCTATCGTCGAGACAAGGATAAAATTATTCGCGAGTCGCACACGCACCCGGCCGAGAAAAGGCTCAAGGACTTATTGAGGTCGGCCGAACGTCGAGGCGATAAGCACCCGCAAATCGGAGTCGACGTCGATGTCTGATATTTGGGACGAACTGAAGTTTTTTAAAAAAAGCGAGTTCGATTGTCGTTGCGGTTGCGGCCGTAATGAAATGGACCCGGACTTTTTGCGCAAGCTCGACGACCACCGTTCGCGAGTCGACTTCCCTTTCGTCGTAACGAGCGGCTATCGCTGCCCCGACCATAACGAGGCGGTATCGAATACGGGTCGCAGCGGGCCTCACACGACCGGACGCGCTGTTGACCTGGCGCTATTCGGGCGACGCGCGTTCGGAGTTATGCGACACGCCACGCTCGGCGGCTGGTACTCGGGGATTGGACTCAATCAGCGCGGCCCACATAACAAGCGATTCATTCACCTGGACGACCTCGAGCCGGAGGACAGTAGATTCCGGCCGACCGTCTGGACTTACTAACCGGAGATATCCATGTCAGAAAAGAAAGCGAAGGACGCAAAGAGCGCAATCACCGACCACCCAGGCAAGGCCGAAAAGTACGAGGTCATTGATAAACACGGCAATCGACGCGGCTATGCCTCGAGCAAGGACAAGTGCGAGTCGCTAATCGAGCAACTCGAGAAGGCGAGGCCGGAGTCGGGACCGTTCGAGGCGCGCGAAGCGGAGTAACGCGCAACAACTCGCAACCACAAACGCGCGCCGTCTGTCAATAGCCTAACAACTAAGTTACTGATATTCGGCGTGATTTAATTCAACCAGGTGCGCAGATCCTCGAGGCGCCACGCGCACCAACCGCCAGCCATATACTATTGCAATAGTCAAGCAATAAGTTTGCGCAAATCACGCGCACAATCAGCACGAACCCACAAGTTTTTTTAAAAAAAACACGCGGTCAATAATCGTGCCAACTATTTCCACTCTCATTTTGATTTGA
>WLWG01001779.1_pt1 | contig 18170 bp, 25 predicted proteins | sample 6712871 | NCBI WGS metagenome assembly WLWG01 (sample SAMN12718693, study PRJNA515312) | sponge metagenome | isolation source: marine sponge | host: Mycale hentscheli | place: New Zealand: South Island, Marlborough, Capsize Point | collected 2003-05-01
GAAACCAGTTTAGTAAGTACGTTCCGCACAGAAAAATGTGTGTGGCCACTTGTATATATGAAACCATTTGTAATATTGGGGGCAAGATACATAAATCATAATTTACAAAAATATGGGTTTGAACTATATGACGAATTAATAGATTACACGTTTGATACTATTGAGTCCCCTAGGGAAAGAGTTAAAGCAATGGCGCAAGAAATCCATAGACTAAGTGAATTAAAGTTAGACTTTAACGAACAGCTCATGATTCTAAAGCCTAAAATAGAAAGAAATTTAAAAAATTATTTAGAACTGTGTTTTAAAGATCCGTATTTGCCTCCTATAATTAAAGACTTAGGGAACAATAAAGATATTCTAAGGTTACAACAGTATGCTAAAGGAATGAAGCGACCTATTGTTAATGCTGAAACTGGATCATGGCTAACATATGTAGAAAGGAACGGAGGTAATGGGGAAATAATAGATATAGTTCGAAAGAACGGAAATGATTATTTACATCAAATCATGAATTTAATAGATGATAAGCCCAGTCAAATAAATATACAGACTAAGGAGAATGCAATGGAAAATAACGATCACGAAGGCTCATTGGGCACAGACCGTAATCCACCTGCAGGAACAGAAGAAGAAAAACTTGCTAAACAAGAACAAGAACAAGAAGAATTACTAAAAAAACGCATTGAAGAATTACGCAAAAGAGATCCGTTTATATATAGATAGATGGAAACACCTTGCGTACAAGTTTGTACTATTAACAGTGATGCTTTCTGTATAGGATGTAAGCGAACAAGAGAAGAAATTGCCACATGGGTGTATTTAACACCAGAACGCAGAAAACACATAATGCGTTTATTAAAGCATAGACATATAGAGAACACACAGAAATGAATATATTAGGAATAAGCTCAGGCTTTCATGATGCTGCTGTAACAGTTGTTAGAGCGGGTAAAATAAGATTTGCTGCTCACGCCGAGCGTTACAGTAAGCAAAAGAATGATCCATTTTTAAATCAAGAGCTGATTAATGCCGCATTAGAGCATGGCAAACCTGACCTAATTGTATTACACGAAAATAGTAAAGCAAAGAAATTTAGAGCATTACTAAGTGGTGACTTCAATAGTTTCAACGAACTATCACAGGAACAATGGATTGGCAAGTTCTACCCACAACTAGCAGGCATTCCAATTAAAAGTTATTGGCATCATGAGACTCATGCAGCCGCAGGCATACTAACTAGTAACTTCCAAGAAAGTGCTATAATGGTTATTGATGCTATCGGCGAATTTGATTGTGCAACTATATGGCAGTGGAAAAGCAAAAAGTTAACTAAGTTACACAGTACAAAGTTCCCTAGCAGTTTAGGTTTGTTCTACAGTGCTGTTACGCACCGTGTGGGACTAAAGCCTAACGAAGATGAGTACATACTAATGGGTATGGCGGCATACGGTAATCCTTTAGTTGCAGAACCATTAAGTAGACAGATGGGCAGAGACTTTTTCAAACATGCATGGGCATATCAAAAGCCAGCAGAAGCAATTAAAATGAAGAAGAACTTACAAAAAGGCATGGACCCTAAAATGTACGAAGGTGTTGATGACTTTGATATTGCAATGGCTGCACAAATAGTAGTAGAAGAACGCATACTTGCATATGCCGAACATGCAAAAGAATTAACAAACAGTAACAACATAGTATTCATGGGTGGCGTTGCGTTAAACTGTGTTGCTAACAGCAGACTAAAAGAAGTAGGGTATGAAAATGTACACATCATGCCTAACCCAGGTGATGCTGGAAGTAGTTTAGGTGCCGCGGCATTAGAATACTACAATCAAACAGGCAAGAAAATTAAGTGGGAAGGTCCTTACTTAGGCACAAACATTCCAGGTGCTTATCCTGTACAAGCCGCATTGAAAAGTTTATTAGCAGGTGAACTATTTGGTATTGCTAATGGTAAAGCAGAGTTTGGCCCAAGAGCGTTAGGCAACAGAACATTATGTGCTGACCCTAGAGGACCAAATGTAAAAGATCAAATGAATGCAATCAAAAAGAGACAAGAGTTTAGACCGTTTGCTCCTGTTATACTTGAAGAACATGCACATGAGTATTTTGATATGCCAGTTGAATCTAGTCCTTATATGCAGTTTGTTGCTAAGTGTAAGTTCCCAGATGACTTCCCAGCAATTGTGCATGAAGATGGTACAAGCAGAGTACAAACAGTTTCACTAAATCAACATCCTGGATTATATATGTTACTCAGAGAGTTTTACAAAGCAACAGGCTGTCCTATGATAGTTAATACTAGTTTAAATATTAAAGGCCAACCTATAGTAAACGACCTAGAAGACGCCGCTAAGTTTGCTAAACACTATGGCGTTCCAGTTCATACAAGTGATTAGTAATGTTTGATGTATTCTATATTGGAGAAAATCAGCAAGTAAAAAACAACTTGCCATTTGCAGAGCAAGTAGATTCCGCTACTAATATAAATTCTAATACAAAGATGTATTGGCTTATAGAGCCTAACATAGAACTCAATGACTTTGATGTACTGGATTATAGACCAGATATACACAACGAACATTACGAGCATGTATGGAAGTGGGATAATACTAACTATGGTGGATTGCGTTTGTTACCTGCAGAAGCAAGTGACGGTGTTAAAGAAGTAAACAAAGTTGTTTGCCGTAAAAGATTTGATACACTAAACACAAAGACCCCTGGTAAGTATTTTGATAAGCACCCTTATGCAACTCATGTATGGTGTGTTGATAAAGAATATAAACTAACAGACGATATCGATTGGGCTCCTAGTAACTTTGAGCCTGACTTTATACACACATTCCATTTGCGTGGACAACTAGAACATAAGTACCCTGCAGAAGAAGGCGGTATTAAATTATACCCACGCAACTTTAAAGATGCTAAATTAAAGTATCACACATTCTTAGACGCTAGTGCTAAGTATCCTGTTATGTATGTAGATGATCCTGAGGATTATGCACAGCGAGATGTACATGATGCAGACTATGTGTGGCTTATAGACAAAGAATATCAAGTACAAGAAAGCAGTATAGATTGGGTTCCTAATCCATTTGAAGCAGAGTACATACACAGTTTTAGAATGCCTAATCAGTTGCAAGAAAAAACATGGAGTTTCAATCATCCTACCAGTGACCGTAGACTAGGCGGCATAAGACTAGTTCCTAAGAATTGGAAGAAGTCATATGATTTAATTGAGAACGGTATTGTTGTACACAAAGATTGTCCTGTAGATGATAAAACATTTGATGTATTTTACATCGACGAAGAAGATTTTAATGCCGAGGAATACGAACAACTAGCACAACGAAGTAAATCAGATTGGTTCTGGGTAGTAGACAGAGAGTACGACTTTAATGGTAAACTATTGTTTATGCCACAGGATCACGAACTAGACTATGTACATGTATTTAAGATACCTGACATGCTTGAAGAACGATATCCATTAGAGGTTGATGAGCCATGGGACAATCGTTGTGGTGGTGTGCGTTTAGTTCACAAAGATTTTGATATGACCAAGCATAAGTACCAAGAAGGTATTGTGCCAGTTAAGTATGATATCTTTTATACAGAAGACCCTAAACAATATAGTACTTTTGCTCGTAAAAGCAAAACAAAAATGTTTTGGTTAATAGACGAAGAGTATCAACTAGACAATAACTTTAAGATTGTAGTACCCAAGCACGAACAAAAATTTATACTAAACTATCAAATAGATCAACTACAACATAAGTATCCAGAGCAGGAAGGTGGCATATATTTAATACCTAAAAATGCTAACGAACCACAAGTTAAGTTTAAAGGACAACTTGAAAAAACATCTGTTGCTAAGTACCCTGTATTGAGAGTAAGCGATCTAGACAAGTTACCGGAGATCATAGAGGATACATGGATAGTTGATGAAGAATATCAAATTGAAGAACTAATTGATTGGGCTCCTAGTGTATTTGAAAGAAACAATATACACACATTCCATGTTGGTAATCAGTTGCGACATAAGTATCCAGATAGGATGGGTGGAGCAAGATGGGTGCCTGTGGTGTGGGACGGCAATTACAGTATACATGACGAAACACTTGATATTGCAAAACGCTATCCTGTAAAAAGAGTTAAAGATGTAACAGACCTAAGTGCTGTTACAACTGATTGCTGGTTAGTAGACGAAGAGTACCAATTAGATGATAAAATTAATTGGGTGCCTAGTGTATTTGAAAAAGAAAGCATACACACATTCCATTTTAAAGAGCAACTTAAACATAAGTATCCAAATGAAATGGGTGGTATTCGTTGGGTGCCTAAACAGTGGAACGAAGAATATGTTATACACCAAAGTTTAGACACAGAACAAAAGAGTTATACTGTAAAATTTGTAGACGATCCATCAATAGCACCGGAAGTAGACAAGCCTGTATGGTTAGTTGACAAGCATTATCGTATACAAGATAGAATTGATTGGGTACCAGGAGACTTTGACACAGACAAAGTACATGTATTCCATATTGCAGAACAGTTAACAAACAAGTACACAGAAAACATGGGTGGAGCATATTGGTGGCCCGGTAGTGGAGAATATGAAATTAAGCCACACGAAGAACCGTTGCGTATACCTGTAAAACAATACCCAGTTTACTTTGTAGAGAATGTTAATGATGTTAGCGAAGTAAAAGAAGCATGTTGGTTAGTAGACCAAGAGTATGAACTAGAACAATCCATTAATGTAATACCGTATCAGAATGAACAAGAGCGTGAAATGATACACACTTATCATGTGCGAGGCCAGTTAGAACATAAGTACCCAGAAGCAATGGGTGGTGTTCGTTGGGTTCCTAGCAATAATACTGATGTAGAGATTAAAATACACGACACTACAGCATTTGGTAACTCACTTAAATTTGAGACATTTGCTAGTGAGGAAGAAGGCAGAGCTAACAGTCAAACAGGCTGGTTCTGGGTAATTGACAAAGATGTAGATGTATTAGAGGACTTTGACTTTAACTTTGTGCCAACTGTTTGGGATAAAGGTAAGAAGCATGTATGGCAAAAACTTAATCCTAAAACAGGCAGACAATACGATTATGCAGGTGTTGCACTATGTCCTAAGGTTCCTAATGCAAAAGGCCGCCCTAAATTCATACGAGAACCCGCTTGTACGCAACGCGAGTACCCCGTTTATACATTAGTGGCATCAGATTACACCGAGACGCTAGACGCCGCTTACAGACGCTTATGTGCAGTTACAGACGCCGATATGTTCTGGGTAGTAGACTTACATACCCAAATAGCACCGGATTTTAACTTCGATTACTACCCTACACAGTACGATACAGGGTATATGCATGTATTTTTAAACGAAGATGGCGAACATAAGAATGTTAGATTAGTGCCTAAAGTACTGTTTGAAGAGTGGGAATACACTGATGATCAGATACTAAACAACAGTTTAGGCAACCTAAAACTAATGACTGTAGAAGCAAGTTTACGACCTAAATGGCCTATTATCAGACTAGATAGTTACAATAGAGATGACTTTATAGACGAACTAGAAAGTTATAGAGATGGATATGAAACAGGTGAACCAGTACCATTTGTGTGGAGCGTAAATCCAAACACAGATATAGATGTACAAGCCACACCAACTAAACTAGGCTTCTCGCCAAAAGTAGCAGATATAAACAAAATACATTGTTGGCAGAAAGTAAACGATCTTACAGGACAAACACACGGATACGGTGGACTTAGACTGTGGCCTACTAGTGGAGACTATAGTAAACTAACAACAGAAGATTTACAACTAAACAAAATTAAGAATGTACAGTATATTAGAGAAACAGGAAGTATTACAGAAATGTATGATATTGTATTCCTTAGTTATAATGAACCTAAAGCAGATGAACGATTTGAAAAGTTACAAGAACGCATAAGTGAACTTACTACAGTGTCTAAAAGATCACCTAATTTAATATGGGTTAAAGACATTGATGGCATATTTAACGCTCACCAACATGCAAGTGAACAAGTTAACAGTAATATGTTTTGGGTAGTTGACGGTGATGCAGATGTTTTAGATACATTTGACTTTTCATATATGCCAGATGTATATGATGAAGAAGTAGTACATGTATGGAATAGTATGAACTTGATTAACGGTCTTGAGTACGGTTACGGTGGTGTTAAACTATTTCCAACACAAATGGTTAGAGATGCAACTACATGGGGACTAGACTTTACAACAGGACTAAGCAGTAGATTTAAGGCTATACCTGAGCTTAGTTGTTACACAAGATTCAACACAGACGCTTACAGTGCGTGGAGAAGTGCGTTTAGAGAGTGTGTTAAACTATCACTCAACGATGATGCAGAAAGCAAAGAGCGTTTAGATGCATGGTTGCACCCTAACCCAGATGCAGACTTTAGACATGATGCTAAACGCGGTGCAGAAGAAGCAGTAGCATTTGCAAAAGAGAACAAAGATAACACAGAAGTGTTATTAAATATTAACGACTTTGATTGGCTTAAAAAACAATATGAAGAAAACAACACTTAGCAGAGTACAACAATACATCGATGTTAGAATCGATATGCTATGCGAAGAACGGACCAAGAACGATAACGAAGTAGCCCACATGGTAATAGATAAGTGTGTCGGTGAACTGTCATACGTTACGGAATACATTACGAGACTAAATGAACAAGATAACACTTAGCGATTGGGATAGTGTACACCACTGGTTAGATGACTGTGGTGTTAGTATTCCGCCTACACTAATACACGAAGTAAACACAAATAAATATCCTAACGATGCATTCAGCATAGGACAACTTATAAGCAAAGCATGGCTATTGCACACATTATCAACAACAGCAATACAGCCATATCAAACATGGGCTATACTTGGTTGCTGGGTAGGAGCATTAGTTCCTCTATTACACAGAGCTATGCCCATAGAACGAATATACGGCTTTGACATGGACCCTAAGAGTATTGAACTAGCAGAATACTTGAATAGACAATACCTCACAGGATGGAAGTTCAAGGGTGTAGTTGCTGATGTTAATGAACTTAATTGCCAGAATTTGGAATTTATCACAGAAGGGGAGTTGATTTCTGTAAAACCTTATGCTATAATAAACACGAGTTGTGAGCATATGAACAATGACTGGTTTGACAGTGTGGGTAATGATCAATTGATTATTATGCAAACTAATAACTCAGACCAGTATGACGATCATATAAACACTTGCTCTAGTGTTGAGGATATGCAAGAACGCTATCCTTTAAAAAGAACTTTGTATGCCGGAGAACTAAAGATACCAGTGTACAGTAGATTTATGCAGATAGGTTATAAATGAAACAAACAAAAGTAATTAACTTTTATGGTGGACCTGGCTCAGGTAAGAGTACTCAAGCAAGTGGCTTGTTTTATAAAATGAAAGCACAAGGTTATAGTGTTGAACTAGTAAATGAATTTGCTAAGGAATGCGTTTGGGAAGGCAATGTGCCTATGCTCAAAGACCAACTGTGGGTACTAGCACATCAACACCGTAAACTAGTAAGACTCAAAGACAAAGTAGACTACATCATTACAGACAGCCCTGTGTTGCTTAGTATTGTGTATCGTAATGTATACGATGGTCCTATGTACACAGAGGTTATGGATCAATTAGCATTAGAGTGTTATCACTTATACGACAACATCAATGTAGTACTTAAACGAAGAGATCAGTTTGATGCTGTAGGCAGAGCACAAGACAAAGCACACAGTGAACAAATAGATAAACATATACTCGAAGTACTAAATGCTAACAACTGCGGCTACACAGCGTTACATGTTACGGAAAACACCGTTAACAGCATACTAGATAGTCTGTAATGTATAAGTGTATATGTCATGCTGTAACTGATGGCGATACTGATAGATATCACTTAATAGGAACTAAATGCGGTAAGTGTTTAGAATGTCCTATGGGCAAGAAGATGCAAAAGAAGTTCAAAAAGAAAAACAAAAAGTTAATGAAGAAAACTATCACATGGCCTGAGTTAGAACTAGAGCCAATTAACTTATACAACGCACCTAATATTCACTCATAAAAAAGCACTCCGAAGAGTGCTTTAAACTTATAGAAGTCTTCCTTAGAAGTACTTACTAAAGATAGTATCTGCATCATCTTTAACTGTTGAATATATTAAATCTAAATCTAACATTATTTCAACCTTTTCAATCATATGCTTAGAGTCTATCTTTCTTAGCCAATCTTGCATTTCATCTATAGTAAATGTGTCTGCAATATTGACTGTGTCGAAATCGACTTTGTCGCCGTTTTCAAAAGTTACCTTTATCTTAATGATAAAAACTTTAGGGATTTCAGTAGGGTTGATATCCGATAAGAAACTTTTATCCTTAAACTTTTCTTTGTTCTTAGATCTACCAACAAGAACAATTCGAGCTGCATCGCCCTGTTCCATACCGCCTCCCTTAACGTGTATTTACGTTTGCTTAACTAACTGTTACTTTCTTTGGTCTGCCTGGTCCTTTCCTTGGTTCAAGGTCTGGATTTAAGCGGTACGCTTCTGCTTTTTTAGCTTCTGCATCACTAACTAGTGCTCTAGCATCTTCTTCTAATAGAGCTGCTTGTTGCAATAAGTTAAGAGCAACGCCTGACTCATTAGTAGGATCTACCATTGCTTCTGGTGTAGTATTAGTTTGAGCTAATGTTGGATCACTTTCAGTAACAACCGGGTTAGGTGTTAGTGATTCGTTAAGAGCATTTGCCTCTGGCTGAATTGGATCAGTTTTTAGTGGTGGATTAGAGTTGTTTCCAATCTTTCTTATTTCATCATTAACTTCCTCAAGACCAATAACGGTTGATGGAGTTGGTGTTAATTTAATAAGATTAGTTCGAATCTTTTCAATCCTTTTGTCAAAGTGTAATTGCTGAAGCATGTTAGAGCCGTCGTTAAACTGGCGTCTATCTAATACTTCTGAAATTTCATTTGCTTCTTGAGCTTCTGCACTCTGGACAATGTTCATTAATGCATCATGTTGTGCATCTGGTAAGTTGCTTGTTTGTACAACTAATGCAAATTCAGGTTCGTTTGGTACTTCTCTAAAGAGAACTACGCATGGCTTCTCACCTATTTTGCCTACATGTTTCATTTGTGTTGACATAATTATTCCTCTGACGCTGCTTCTTCTGTAGCTTCGTCTGTTTGTCCTTCTTCATCACGCTCTGCTTGTTGCGATTGAACGTATGATAAGAACACATTTAGTTTATCAAATACTGCACCTACTTGAGTAAGTTCAGCACCACGGAAAGCACCACGTTGAGTCGCTAAGTCTACGATCTGTAATAGTGTTCCCAAGTCCGAAAGGTTAATACTTTCCGGAATTCCTGCTTCAGCACCTGCTTCAGCTTCAGGCATCTCTGCCTCTGTGTTAATTGCTTCGTCTGTCATTTAAATAACTCCTATAAATTTATACTACTATTTAACTGATGTTTTAATTCAACTGGATATTTTCTGGCTATATTTATTAACTAAATTAGCAAAGTCATCTCTATCTGCTGGTTCTTCGAAGTATGCAGTGAAACAGCAATAGCCTCTATTGATATAATAAAAGCCTCTAGCATTAATTCCAATGTTATCTAGTAGACTTTCTTCGAGGTTTGGTTTTGCTGCATGGGTACTGTCAACTACTTGCACTCTTTGTAAAATCATTGTTTCTGCAAGTGAAGAGCCACAGTCGACTAACTTGTCAAACTCCCATTCGGTGAGCTGGTTCTTGTAACTTTGAATTCTCATTAGTCTTCCCTTGTGTATGGTACTGTTATACCAAATGGTGAGGTTGGTGTTTGGCCGCCGTATCCTTGACCATGAACAATAAACAAACTATCGCAGTAGTTCTCGTCACCCCAACTACCCCATGGGTATCCGTCTGTGAACATAATAAACTTCTTAGGCTCGATACCTGCTTCTTTCATATAGTCGTAACAGCAATCAAACTCAGTGCCGCCTCCGCCCATAAGCTCGTAGTCCATAAACTCTTCCATGTTCATATCGTCAAACTGCTGTGGGTTATGTACTTCTGTATCGAAGCAAAACAAATGAACTTTAAATCCAGTGTACTGATCGAAGATGCCTTTAACTTCACTTAGGAAGTCTCTTGACATTACATCATCAATACTACCTGACATATCTAATGCTATAGCGACATCAATTGATTGCTCGTAATCCATAGCAGGAAGAAAGAAACCACTGTCTAGTCCTTTACGACTTGGTGTTCTAAAAGTGTAGTCACTCTTGATAACACTTTGGATTTGCATAGCAAGTAGTTGTCTCCAATCAAGTTGAGGATTGACCAACTTGTCCAACATCCTCTTAACACCTCTAGGTAAGTTACCTGCATCACCTGCCGCCTTAGCAGCCTGCATTGTAGCACTCTTGAATTCTTGCTTGATCTTTTCTTTCTCGTCAGCAGTCATTGGCACTGGACCTTTGGTACCATCTTCTACATTACCTTCTTGTCCAGGACCGGAACCTTCGTCATCGCCTTCTTCGTGTTCCATGTGCATGTCGAAACTTACTTGTTGAATACGACCTTCTTCGTCTGCTTCTTTGTAAAGTTCGTCATAGACATCTTCACTCATCATGTTTTCATACTTGTGATCAAAACATACTTCGATAATCTCTTTACGGATTCTACGACCTAGTCTAGCAAGTTCAAGTTCTAAGTTAATGACATAGTCGTTTGCTACATTCCAAAGTTGGTGTATACGATCGCCTCGTCTAGTTGGGTCCATATGGTCATAAACACAATGCAGTATCTCATGACCCATTAACCAAATGCACTCATCTTCTGTGAGAGCGGCTGTGAAGTGTCTGTTGTAATAAAAATGTTTACCGTCTGTAGCGGCAGTAGGACACCAATCAGTAGCATCAACCAATACAAGCCTAGTTGCTAAGTTACCAAAGAACGGTGCGTTCATTAGCATATCAACCCTAGCCTTAATTAGGATGTCTTCAATTTCTGCTGATGTTTTAGTTGTATCAGGAACATTAATAGCCGGCTTAGGTGCGTCTGTTGTGTCCTGTTTTGCGAAAGAATATGTCATAAGTCCTACCTTGTTTGTTCTTATACTGTATATTATACAGTAATTTTGTGCTAAGTCAAGTGTATATGTATACTATTTACCCTACTATTTCAACAACTTACATTGCTTTTAAAATAAAAAGCCCCCATTGCTGAGGGCCAAAATCCTTATACTAGGTAGGGAGTAACATAGGTAGGCGTATAAGGATTTTAAACTGCCCCTAAACGATGTACTTTAAGTACTTGTCGTTAAAGGTGGATTGAACATCTTTGTCTAACACCTTACGGAAGTTAAACACGATCTTATAATCCTTCATTAATGTCTTCAATGCAAAGATAACCATCTCAGGCTCAAAGTTATTGAAGGCAAAACGAATCATATGGTTAAGCATTACGCCCATGTCTTTGTCGACACTACCTGCTTCTTTATATGCTTCGTTAATTTCGTATGCAAGTCCTACCACCAAACTATACTTGGCTGATATTTCTTTTGCTACTTTAGAGTTCAACTCTTTCACCTTACCGTTAAGGATATCAGTTGGGTTAGGCAAGTCCTGTGCAATCTTGCGATGCTCATTAAACTTAATTGCCATACCTTCACCAATAGCACCTGCAAGTTCTACAAGTTGCTCTTTACGGTCTGCTTCTGCAAAGCCTGGTACATTAAGAATCTCACTTACATAAGACCATGAACGAGGAGTAGCAAACGATTGTGAGCTAGTCTTTGGATCAAAGTCAAATAAGTCTTGTTTAGCATAAGACAAGTAACCAACAACTTCACTGTGGATGTCGTTGTTAACTGCCCATTGTTGCCAATCTTCGAAGTTCACTTCCATATTAATATGACGGAACCTGTTAGCCAACGGTGCTGGCATTCTAAATGTAACACCTCTGTCAGTCTCTCTATTACCTGCCGCTACAATTCTTACATTGCTTGGCATTTCATATTGACCAATCTTACCATTGAGAATCAACTGGTATGATGCTGCTTGTACACTTGGAGGTGCTGAGTTCAACTCGTCCAAGAACAATACAATAGTATCGTATGCACTAGCCAATTCTTGACTTGGAAGATCAACTGGTGGTGACCATTCCATAGTGTTGTTCTCAGGATTTCTGAAAGGATATCCTCTTAGGTCCGTTGGCTCCATTAGTGCCAAACGCAAATCAATCATAAGATTGTTACCTGGAAGATTGTCCGTTATAGATGCAACTAATTCAGACTTACCAATTCCGGGAGGACCCCAAAGAAAGATTGGCCTGTTAGCTGCCATTGATCGCTCAACAATTGGTGTTACTGTTGATGCTCTTGCTGTTACTTCTGTCATAAAAAACTCCTACCTTTTTTGTTAACCTATGCGTTTATTATACTACCGGACGACTTAGCTGTCAACCGAAAGATCACCCTTTCCGTAAATTTTTTCAAAAACTTCTTGAGCTTCAGCTTCAGTGTACTGCTTTTCGTTGTAAGCAGAACGCTCTTCTGAATTAAGTGTACGCCACTCAATAAAGTTAGAACGATATGAAGATTTTGGATTGAATTTAAATATATAATCTGACATGTTGTTACCCCTATTTGCCTTGTTATGTATATATTATACAGTCGGTGATGGGCAATGTCAAGTAAAAGAATGTTTTATATTTCAATGACTTAGTCACAAAAAAAGGGCGTAAAGCCCTTTTTCTGGTTAATTTAATGCTACTTTACAGTAACACCAACTCTAATATACTCGCCAATATATGGTTCTCTCTTACGCCTAACAGTATATATACTGCCATTGAGATCAACATCTACATTATAGCCAGTAACAGTCTTTGCCCAATAGCTCTGTCTTTCAACAGTTTGTTCTTGCCAGCAAAGTGCTCCACGATGCTTCTTCTTGTCCTTAAAATCGTTACCAATTTTATTACCAAGTAAACCACCTAAGATTTTAGCTGCATCGTTACCACCAAGTTCATCTACGATTGCAACACCTGCCGCAGTTCCGATGAGTCCTTGAGTAGAACCAAAGCCGCCGTCAACTCCTTTTTCAAGTAGTCCATTGCTGTCTCTATAACGATTGTCTTTACAGACTTCTTTCATTACAGGTACATCTTCGTATTGTATTGTTTTACCAAATATTGGGTCTACATCTACAACTAACGCCTGTTCTGCTAGTGCTGTAGTACTTAGTGCTACAAGACCGATTGTTAGTGCTATTTTATTCATATATTGCTCCTACGCTTTTATAAATTACTAAAGTATATTATACACTTAGAATATACCAATGTCAATGCTATAATACCTTTATATTTCAATAACTTATACTATGCATTAGGTGAATAACGATAAGGCTCCCCATTCATTACCTCTCGAATTACATCTAACTTGCCGTCTTTTGCTAGATCTAATAAGTTCTTGGCTGTTTGTACAGGGTCAAAATTATTAGTAGAACCGTTATAATGTATCATACTAGGATGAAAGTCACTAGGATACTCGTTGTATACACAATGTATATTATCAAAAAACGCTCTTAATCGCCTTTCTCTAGGATCGCCAGTCATTCTGCCTAATATATTTTTAGTAAGCTCACAGTATATTTCTTGTTCTCGTTGCCAGTTATAAGGTCCTTCAGGCCAGAAAGGTTGATCAGGTCCAATGGTTTCATCCCAATCTTGCATATGTGTTCGTTGTATATCCCAAAGATGTTCACTCATTGTGTGAGGATAGTATCTTATACCGCATTGGTTTTCTAGCATTGAAAACTCTGAGTATCTGTTGAATATTTCAAATGGTTGTGTGAATACTATATCTAAGTCGCAATACAACATATTGCATTTCTCTGAATGAAATCGGTCATCGAGTAGTTGCATATGATGTTTGAACATTATTTGGTCATGCTTTACTGTTTCTTTATCTATAATAATTTCATCTAGATCTTTAACAAACAAGTGAGCTGACTCTACTAATGTTTCTTCCATTTGCTTATACTTGTTGTTGACCTGTTCCATATCATCATATATAAAGAATCGATCGGTTAAGTTATAGTTTTTTAAAACAATGTAATTTTTAATATTATCCATTTTTTGTCGCTGTAAGTCCTATATATGCTTGGGCTACCCTAGTTGTACCGCTATAAACTCTGCAATCATAGAACATATAAGAGCCTTTTTTCTTGTCTAGTGTTGCAGAATACTGTAGTTTTGACCCAGGTAAAACGGGTCTTCTAAACTTCACTTTGTCTACTGATGCTAACATAGTGACATACTTTGTATTAATGTCAGTAGAGACGCTGTACATAGCATGTAGGCCTGCTGTTTGACTACACCCTTCTATAAGGTGTATCCCAGGCCATATAGGGAAATGAGGGAAGTGTCCTTCTAATACCGGGTGATCATATGGTACAGTGTATGTTGCTACAATGTCGTTGTCATCTATAATTTGATGACTGTCTACGAATAGTATTGGGTGTAAGTGTGGTAGAGTCATAAATTTCCTGAGAAGTATTTTAAATCCTCACCACCTAGTCTAAACCAAGCGGCATCATGTTCATCATAGAACGCAACTTTTTTCTTGCTTAGGTAGTAAGGCCTTGTCATTGCTTGGTCTAAATTTACTAGCACTATTCCTGTAATAGGTTGTTCTAAATAAAATTCTGTTGCAGTAAAGTGCCTACTCATTAGTTTATGTCCTAATGATGTTAGTCGTAATCCTGTTGGTTCGTTATCTACTAATCTAAAGTTTTGAAACAATGAATAACATTGATCTTCGGGAGACTGATCAGTAAAACTTTTAATAGCACGAGTTAAATTCTTAGAGATAAATTCTGCTATTTGAAATTGAACAGGCTTACTACTGTTTAAGTTCATCCTCAGTTACCTCTATACCTTGCTCTAGTTTAATGACTTTAAATTCAGATGAGTCAAATATCTTGTTTAATCTTTCTGCTAAATTAAAGGCGTGACCCGGGTTACTAAATGAAACTTTTTTATATTTTGGTCCTGGGTAACTAACTAGTGTGTTTAAAATTCTTAAGTTAATAGGCTTCTGTTGATAAAATACACTGTATATTGCATCAGCACTTAGTACTTGTTCTGACTTGTAAGTGTGTTTGTTGATGCTTTCTAGTATAATTGTCGGTGTTGGTCTACTCATTGTATGTGTCTCCTGTATACACATATTTATCAATTTTCGTCCATTAAAAGATGTTTTAATTAAATAATAGACTACTTGCCTTATACGCTTCAAACTGCTGTACAATGTCATCTATATTAGGCCAACTGCCTTTATAGATGAATGGATCATTGTAAGGTTTTTGCTCTCGGCTTTCTAGTAGCACTACTTTACCTGGAAATTGTTTGTATATAGTTTCTGCTTCTAACAATTCACCCAGCAACTTCATTGAATGTCCTCTATACTCTACTTCATCTATTGTATCTAAATCAATCTCTCGTTCAACTCTATGATTACTCCAGTGTTGTGTGATATTAGATAGCATAAAACTTTTACATTGTGCTTCAAAGTCTCCCCTAAGATTATATATAATCTCATCAGCATGTTCTATGATTGTCATAATATACTTTTTATGATCAGCACACTCAAACCATGGGAAAATTTTAACACTTGATTTAGGATTAGTTGTTAGTACATTAAGTGTAGGTTCTCGGTCGACTACCACCCACGATGATAGCTCGTGTAGATGTACCCACCCAGGGTTGGGCTTTGCAATATGTTCGTTGTAATAACTTTCACTTCCTGTTCTAGGTAGTGATAATAGTACGATCATAAAAGTTCTGCTAACTCATCCTGTTCATGCATTTCAGTTATAATATCGCAACCACCTACTAGTTCACCTTTAACAAATAGTTGAGGGAATGTAGGCCAGTCGCTTACTTTAGGAAGATTTGCTCTAACTTCAGGGTCTGATAATACATCAACATACCCAAATGGCTTACCTACTTCTTTTAATACATTTACTACTTTAGCACTAAAGCCGCATTGTGGTTGATGTGGATTACCTTTCATAAACAATACTACATCATTAGATGCAATCATTTCTTTTATATTTTTTTCTATTTCGCTCATTCTTTTACTCGTCGTTAAAAATTGTTATCACTATAGTTGCAGTAACCATAATGCATATCAGTAATACTAATTCGTACATTACTTACCTGGTAGTCCCGCTTCAATAAAGTCGCCAATCATATCCATTTGTGCATCACTTAGCATTCCTGCCTGTGACCACATAGTTGAACTCATGTTGCCAACTGTTTCTCTATTCTTGTAAGCATTAAGTCTGCCTACAATATAGTCTTTATTTTGTCCTGCAAGTTTAGGGAATACTGCCATACCTTGTCCTTCTGCTCCATGACATGCGGCACAACCGCCCCATAAACTTCTAATGTCACTAAACTCGTCTAAGTTAGCCAATGCTTTCTTGCGTTGCTCTATCTCTGGTGCTGTACCATTGAGTGCTACAAAGTCAATATAGCATTGTCCTGTACACGAACTGTTACTGCTATATCCTGTGTACTCTAATGTTGGATGAATTTTAAAAACAAAGAAACAAAAGATTGCAAAGCAACCTAATAGGGTCATACCTAGTTCTCTCATTTACTCAAAGAATTTGCTGAGCAAATCATTTAGATAGTTGTCTAACCTATCTTGGTTCATAACAAATTTACTTTTGTATGTTTCTGCAAATACTTCTGCTCCATCAACATACGCACTATCAAGTGATAGATCAAGTGTCATACCATCAGCAACTTGAATTACACCTACCATAGCCATCATAGCATGTGGTGTGCATTCGTATATGTAAACACCTGGAGTATCTAATGTAACTGATACATTTTGACTCATGCCACCATTCCATGTTGTTGCTCCTGGAGGAGTAAACACTGATGCTGAATTGTGTGCCATATCTGTTGCTACAAAATTTACAGTATCTCCTACTGCAACTTGTAAGACAGCAGGCTCAAATACCATTACTCCGTCTGGTCCGTTGTTTAACATTTTTACTGTATGCTCTGCCGCAAAGGCTGGAACTGCTAGTAAAAATAAACTCATTGCTATTAATATATTTTTCATTATTTTGCCTCGTCTACTAATGCTTTAAATTCTGTATAGCCGCCAATCTTTTTACCGTCTACGATAATCTGTGGGAAAGTTCTTGCACCTGGAAATGTTTCCATTAGTGTTTCTCTATCAAAATCCTCATCTAACATTTTGTATGTTAGTTCGTATCCTTCTCTTTCTGCTAATGCTTTTGCTTGTACACAGAAAGGGCATTGTGGTTTGCTGTAAATTTCTACTTTCATTATTCTGTTTTTATCCTAGGTGTTAAGTCACATGTTGATTGTATTTCCATACCATTAACTTCTGTATCAAACTCTACTTCCATACCGCCAGTTAATTCTTCTGGAGCAGATGGACTAGTAACGTGATGGCGTTTTAGGTATATGTTTGACTTACCAGCAGATACAATTCCGTATTGTTTCCTACTGTTCCAAAGATTTAATGTTCCTTTATTCATGTTTTTATTTATGTGATGTCTACTACTAACTTGCACAAAATTAGGTCTATCTGTTTTTCAAAAGTTATTACTAAAGTTTGGTCTTTGTACCAATCTACTTTTTCCCATTTCATACTCTTGTGCGGTATAAAATGCCACCCCCATTTGCCTTCTGCATAACTATCTATTACGTGAGTACAATTTAAAGGTAAGCCGTGTTGTGATGTTTTCCATTGATGTTTAAATATTTTATTATATCCACAATCTTCTGGTAAACTAAAATCACTATCCATCTACTCGTAACTTTTTATTTAAAATTTTAAGATTCTGTCTACACTCTATTTCTGTTTTAAACGGACCATCAAATCCATAAGTTAAAAGTGTAGAATATTTAGGACTGTTTGCATGTTTCCAGCCTTTATCAAATTTAATACAGTACCATCCTGCGGCATAGTAAATATCACTATCAGCAGTTTTACTATATAATGGCACATCCGAGTTATAATCTGGATGCCCGAAATCTATAGGAAAAGGATTAGCATAATCT
>WLWG01001782.1_pt1 | contig 18161 bp, 28 predicted proteins | sample 6712871 | NCBI WGS metagenome assembly WLWG01 (sample SAMN12718693, study PRJNA515312) | sponge metagenome | isolation source: marine sponge | host: Mycale hentscheli | place: New Zealand: South Island, Marlborough, Capsize Point | collected 2003-05-01
CTTGGGCCCATCGTTGGTGATGGTGGGGACTCTCTTGGTCCTCTCCAGATCCAGCGTGCCTGCTGGCAAGACGCGAACGTCCCAGGTAAGTACGAAGATGTCGCAGACCTCGCCTACGCCAAGCGTGTGTTCGCCGCTTACATGGCACGGTACGCCACCGAGCGTCGGTTGGGCAGGCATGTGACAGACGAAGACAGAGCTCGCATCTGGAATGGCGGGCCTAACGGTTACAAGAAGAAGGCCACTCTTAAGTATTGGCTTAAGGTTAAAAAGGAATTAAACAATGAGTGATTCTCCCTCGGACAAGGCAATCAAGGAATCTGCCCAGGATGCCTCGTTCACCTCGCTTAGAAAGTCAGGCACTCCTATTGGACAGGATAACTGGATCTTTGAGGATTGCATCAGCAAGCTCGAAGAGGTGTTCACACTCACCGTTCGCGACCCTAGCCTTGTTAAGATGTTCAAGTACACCGATAGGAATGATATTCTGATTAATATCTATACTGAAGTCAAGAAGGATGTACCTACGGTGATTGCCGAGTACACCATTGAGTCTTTCAGAGCTCACGTCGTGGATCAGGAACATGAAGCAGACGGTGCCATCATAGGTTCCATAGAGCGGACCTAGTCGCCAACTTTTGTATTCTAGTACGAAGTACGAACGACAAATCTCTCTCCCTAAGTACCTTAAGTATTTAGTATAATAATTAAGATGTTTATCTTAAGCTTCCTAAGAACCCTAAGGACAGAACAATGCAAACGTTTAGTCTTGAACGTCAGAGCTTTACCTTCGCAGGCAGACTCGCAGGTATTAACCTGCGGCTTAGAGTTGTTGTAGATAATGAGATGGGAGACTTCATCGTCGTTGATGATAAGACCAACCATGCCTTTCATGAGAATGGCTACCACTACTGGATCGGTGTCCTACTCTTCCACGCTGAAGACGAAGGCTACGTGTTCACTGATGATCAGCTCTCTAAGTTTGGGACCTTCTGTCTAGAACTTGGTTATTGCCCTGAATACCCCGAGCTGATGCTCAGGGCTTCATACAACGGGTCTCCGTACCCACACGCTGCGCAGCGTGACATTGCCCGCAACATTAAGCTCAAGCATAAGGAGAATACCGATGTGTGATGAATGGAACACCGATGGCGATCAGGACTTCGAGGATAACGACGACTGGAACGGCGAGTACCCTACTAACAGCAACGCTGACGACTACGGTATGAGCTTCGACCAGTATCACGGTGAGATTGACTCTAGTGAGGTACCGTTCTGATGGAAATGAGAATGACTAACGGTTGGGATCTCGAGGATATCACTCTTGTCACGCCCATCGATCAGATGGGTGCTGACTCTGATATCTGTGATGCGGCTCGAGTGTCCTTCGATAAGCCTGCATCCATGTTCTCTCATGATCAGAATCAGAAGCTGCTGTGCTACCTTGCCAAGCACGAACATTGGTCGCCGTTTGCTCATGGTTATATGAAGTTTAAGTTCTCAGCTCCGCTGTTCATTGCCCGCCAATTCCAGAAGCACGTCGTTGGCTTCGCATGGAACGAAATTAGTAGGCGCTACGTGGATGCTGATCCCATGTTCTTCGTGCCACACTCGTGGCGCAAGCGACCGGACAACGTCAAGCAGGGCTCGACCACCGAGGATGAGGTTACACTCACCAAGGAATCGGTCGAGCTCGGCCGCTACATGGTTCAGGCTCGTGAATGGATGAGGGACTATCGCCAGCTTAAGCTGAGCGGTGTATGTCCCGAGCAAGCGCGCATGGTTATGCCGCAAGCTATGATGACTGAATGGATCTGGAGTGGTTCACTGCAGGCATGGAAGCGGTTCGTTGATCAACGTTCCGACTCGCACGCTCAAGCTGAGTGCCATCCCTACGCTAACAAGGTTAAGGGTTTCATCAAGACGATGTACCCTATGTCCGCTAAAGCTTTCTGGAGTAACAACGATGAGTGATACCGCTACCCTCTATCAGGTTCTCGCGTCAGCAGAGAAGCATGTCCAAGAGATTAAGGATATGATTGCTGCCCGCAAGCCTAACGCAACGCTCTTCGAACGTAATAACGAAGAGTATCGTAACGCAGACACCAACGGAAACTACTGATGCACAAGTTTGAACAAGACGTCGCTAAGATGTACTCCAAGATGGGCCTCCTCAACAGCGAGCCGGGCGTTGGCATTGATCATGATGAAAAGCGCCAGCGGGTCGTGATGATGCAGGAAGAGCTGAATGAGTATCGTGATACTTCATGGCCCGTTGATGAGTACGATGCTCTCATTGATCTGATGGTCTTCACCGTTGGCACTCTTGTCCAGTCGGGCTATCCGCTCGAGCCAGGATGGGATGCCGTCATGGAGGCTAACAACAAGAAGCAAGTCGGCAAGACTAAGCGCGGACACGACAACGATCTGGCTAAGCCCGAAGGTTGGGCTAGCCCTGAAAACAAGCTCGAGGCTATCCTCGAAAGGATTGAGAGTATGGCTATGGTTAATAATTGTGATGACTGTCACCCGCGCTTCGGCTGTGATGACTGTCCTCCTGGTTGTGGCGCTGATTCTGAAGGTTTCCCTTGCTGTAAGGTAGACGTGACTCAGATGCCTACCGGTGGCGTCATCAAGGACGATGCAGGCAAGACTCGCTACGAGCTGCTCCCGTGGGAATCGCTCAAGCAGGTCGCTGATGTGTTCGGCTATGGCGCCGAGAAGTACTTCGACAACAGCTGGCGCACGCAAGACAAGGCTACGTACAACCGTACCTTCGGCTCTGTGATGCGTCACCTCACTCAGTGGCAGATGGGCGAAGACAAGGATCCCGAATCCGGTCTCAACCACCTCGCTCACGCCGTGTCGCAGCTGCTCATCCTCATGTTCGTCGAGCAGCACTACCCCGACAAGGATGACCGTATCTCCTCTAAGGAATCTAGCTGATGGCAGTCCACTCTACCCCGCTTGTCATGTTCGATGATACTCAGGTCGCCGATCGCCTCCACCAGGAGTATCTGATCGCCGGTCCGGCTCACGACATGATCGAGCTCACCAACGTCAGCTTCGCTGTCAAGCGTGGCTGGCTACTCCGTGAGCCCAACCAAGATTACATCGAGCGCGAGCTCGCTTGGTACAAGTCTCAGTCCCGCAATGTCAGTGACATTCCTGGCGGTACGCCTGCAATCTGGAAGCAGTGCGCAGATAACTTCGGCAACATCAACAGCAACTATGGCTGGTGTACCGATTCAGTTGACAACGGCTATCAGTACGACGCCGTTGCCCAAGAACTGGCTGACAGTCCCGACTCGCGTCGCGCTGTTATGTACTACACGCGGCCGACCATGCATGTCGATCAGAACCTTAACGGCATGAACGATCACATGTGTACCTTCGCTGTTCAGTACACGATTCGTAACGACAAGCTCGATGCTCTTGTCTACATGCGCAGCAACGACGCTGTGTTCGGCTACAACAACGACGTGGCATGGCAACAGCACGTTCACACTCACCTGCTCGACGACTTGCGCACGGCGCACGACTGGCTCGAGCTCGGTGAACTCTTCTGGAACGTGGGTTCGCTCCACGTCTATCCTCGACACTACTTCCTTCTGGAGCCTGCACGATGAATATCCTCGAGAAGATCGAAAACGCTATCGATGAGCTTAACGAAATCAGATCTCTTATCATCGATCAAGAGGAGACAGCTTCGATGCAGGAGGAAGAGAAGAATGTCTCGCCTCTTCGTCCCGGTTCTTATGTCTACCGGCATTGGTCAGGCGAAGGTAAGGGTCGTCGCTGCGTCTACATCGGCAGCGGCACTCACGATCGAGCGTGGTCACCGCGCGAAGGTCGTGAGGAAGACTACACGGTCGAGATCCTGCTTGACGGCCTCGATCGTGATACTGCTTACAGGCTCGAGTCTACCTTCATGGAAGACTACGCTAAGACTCACAAGGGTGCTTACCCTAAGTATAACATCGACGGTACGCCTGAGTACTTCCCGGCTGTCGATGGTATGTCTGGTCCTTGGCAGCTCGTCTTCATCAAGGATGTCATGGAGGTGGCTAAGACGTCCATCTTCAAGACTGACATCCGTAACGTTGTTGGCTTGCTCAAGTCTGCCGGCAACAACAAGATTGGTTTCAGCAAGGGTCCGTGGGTTACGAACCTGAGCCGAAGTGACTACGACTACGTTACTATCCGGAGGACGCCATGACTAACCCAATCAACGCTCACTGTAAGAGACTGTTGGAAGAATTGCGTAAGGAGAAAGCTATGCATCCGCAGGGACACGACAGTGGTGACGAAGACCCTAACGCCTGGAGTGAGCAATGCGACAGCCGTTGAGGATGATTCGCTGGTTCAAGCGTATGAGGCGACGACCTCACTATATTACTGATCTGTTTGCCCGGTACGAAGACTGGTGTCGGCCACGGAGACTTCCATGATTGTCAAGAAGATATACATTGCCGGTCCTATGTCCGGCTACGATAATCTTAACTTTCCTCGGTTCTATGAAATCGAGGACAGGTTGAAGGCAGAAGGATGGGACGTAGTTAACCCCGCTCGCCTTGACGAGGCGGTAGGTATTGATCCTGCCAACCCGCCAACTAGCGACTACAATTACACCGAGTGCGCACTGCGTGACGTGCGTGCTCTGCTCGACTGCGAGGCTATCTACCTCATGGATGGATGGCAACACTCTCGCGGCGCGAGCTGGGAACGGGCGCTAGCTAAGTTCCACAGTATTCGCCGGTTCTACGAAACCCCCAGATTGGAAGACTATACCAATGAATGAAGTGTGGACTGTTAATCGTGCCGAGGACAACCACGTTGTCGCTATCTATCTGAATGAGAAAGATGCCGCAGGTTGGTGCGAAGGCGCCCTGGCCGAGTATTACTACTACGAACATCATGAGGTTAACTAGCTATCAATATCTTCTACCTTGATTCATGCCCCAAGATTGCTGCTCAGATGCAGTGCGACCGCCATGTGGTTAAGATGATCCTCGAGTCTGCTCAGCTGTTGTCTACCGCTCACCGCGAGCTTGACGGCGACGAGTGGGCTGATTCACACTCACTGTACAAGCGTACCCACAAGAACCACCCATCAGCGGTGTGGGTTCGTCAGTCCACTAACCACTACCATTGGCTCGACAATCACTTCGTCGCTCTGTGTGACGAGTACTCTTACCGCTATGGCAAGACGCACCTGACGGACACTAAGTTCCGTGGGGTGATCGACGAGAGCCCGGACAACTGCCCAGTCAACGGATGGGTTGACCCACCACAGTGCATGCCAGATGAGTACAAGCATGACGATACCGTCACCGCTTACCAGAACTACTACAGGCTCGACAAGTCTGTCAATGACTGGTTCTGCTACAACAAGTCCCGACCACGTCCCTCTTTCCTCGTTGGAGTAACCAATGGCTAAACAAAAGAAGTTCATGCATGCTAAGATTCCTGCTCAGCATATGTCTTACGAGAAGTATCTCGAGAAGGGCGTAAGCGAGGCTAACACTCGCGGCGCGAAGGTTACGATTCATACGTACAAGAAGCGCATGCCAGCCGAACTACAGGCTGTGTATGAGATTGATTCCAAGTGGATGCGCGATGATGGCTCTATCATCGTGGCACTCAAGAGTGGCGGCAAGATCATTGCCTACTCTATGGTTGACAAGGGTTTCTACCACGGTACAATCCGTAGGGCCCACACCACAGAAGGACGGCTCGAACTCGACTACATGATCGAGTCCGTTGAATGTTCTTTCCTCAGACCTCTCAGGAGCGCTATCGATGTCAAACTATGCAGTAAGTAATCTACTCGGCGAAGTGATCACGATCGGGTTCACACTCACCGCTCTCCGTGATGATGGCTATCTTACCGATGAGGAGTCAAAGTTCGCTACCGCGCTCATTGACGGCCTCACCACCTCGTTTGGCGAAGACTACCTGGAAGAGTTCCTCGACTCTGACATGTTCCCCGCAATTGAGCCTCCTACTCAGGCATGGCCAGATGAATGGACTGAAGACGATGAAGAATAAAGAAATCCAGCTGACTGTTAACATCGGCAGCAACGACCGCATCCGCAAGGCTAAGCAAACCGCCAAGTTCCTCGAGAAGGGAAACGGCGTACAGGTTAGGCTTCGGCTTAAGCGTGGTCGTGAGTCTGGTCGCACTAGCGACGCAGCCTCCGTCATGGAACAGTTCCTTGAAGAGACAGGTGCTAAGGATAATAAGTACAGCGCACCCAAGTGGAACGACGTCACGCTCACGACGTTCATTCACCCCTAGTGTTCCACGTTTTGTATTGTAGAGCTTATATGTTATTCCACCACATCGCGAAAGGATCATAAGCTGATGAGATACTGGGATACACTTTCTGATACTCAACGCAACAAGCTGCGTAACTTCCAACTTGCCCGTGAGGACGAGTGGAAGGAACGAGCAGTGCTCAAGTATCGCGAGTCCATCTTGAAGGCTAACGAAGCACCGCCGTGCCTAGATAACTTCATTGATGAGACTGCGGCGAGCTTTGCTACTGCTCTTCAGCATTACATTGAGAGTACTGAGAATAAGGGACGATTCCCTGACTGGGTTGTTCAGGTTATGACTATCGGTTACGATGCCATCGCCTACACCTTCGTCAAGACCGTTCTCGACGTCTCGATCCACTCTCTACTACTTGGCAATGACACCAAGACGTTTGACAACAACGAGTTCAACCTGCCTCGAGCTCAGAAGCTCGCGCGGGACTTTACCTCGGCTGTTGTTGATCTGAAGCGGTGGTTTGCTGCCAAGGATGCTGAACCTGAGTTCTTCAAGTATCAGACGCGCTTCTTCAAGGCTTGGAATCCCAAGCGGCGTCGAGCCTTCACCAAGAAGGTCGATGCGTGGAAGAAGCCGACACAGAAGATGCAGGACTCGTTCGGTAACGTCATGGTACGGCTCGGTGAGATGTGCGGGCTGATCACGACGATCAATGTACGCGTTGCCACTTCAGGTAACAACTACAAGACTGTTCTCCACGTTGGTATGTCAGAAGACATGCTCAACTTCCTGCGACAGCGGGTTGATGAATACCTCCACACGATCGCACCCAGCAAGCTGCCGATGCTATGTCGGCCAGTTGACTGGACTGAAGACTCGTATGGTGGCTTCATGGACTTCACGATGCGCGGCAAGCGCCGCATGTCCCGCATGTCAACGGATGGCGACGGTGATCGCCTCGAGGATACCAACCTGCTCGGTGATCTGCAGCTTGCTGCGCTGAATACTCTTCAGCACAACGAGTGGAAGATCAACACCACGGTGTTCGACACTATGGTCGAGCTGTGGCAGCGAGGTGAGGCGTTCGGTTCGGCTCCTTCATCGGAGTCTAGCGAAATCGAGGACATGGGTCCTCGACCTGATAAGGGTGAAGATCCTGAGGCATACGCCAAATGGATGGACGCTCGAGCCAAAGCGTGGGGTAGCTGGTATCAGAACGAGAACGCTCGTATCCAGCACGCCCTCCGCGTTAGAGAAGGTGGCAAGCTCAAGCCGTTTACGTTCTGGCACGCCTACTTCTGTGACTTCCGAGGACGAGCCTACAGTGACTCGTACCTCATCCACCCTCAAGGTGGCGATCTCGATAAGGCTCTGCTGAAGGCAGCAGCGCCACGCGAGGTTACTAGCTCAGGAATCTACTGGATCAAGGTCAACCTCGCCAACCTCTTCGGGGTTGACAAGGTATCCTTTGATGATAGGGTACAGTTCGTGGATGACAACGTAGACAAGTGGCGTCGCATCGCTGCTGACCCAATCGGCACTCGAGCCGAGTGGGAAGATGATGCCAGCAAGAAGAACGCCACGTTCCAGCGGTTGGCTGCCATTGCCGATCTCATCATGGCACTCGATCAGGGTCTCACAGAGGTTCCTGTTCAGCTTGATGGTTCGTGTAATGGTATCCAGCATTGGGCTGCGTTGACGCGAGATGATAATATCGGCCCTCGTGTTAACCTCACGCCGGGCGATAAGCCTCAGGACGTTTACCAGCTCGTAGCTGATAAGTGTGCTGACATATGTATGAGCATTGATGATGACCACGGTTGGAATAACCGGTTCATCGCTCACTATAGCCAGGAAACTGGTGAGTTCAAGATCCCGCGTAAGGTTCCTAAGCGTTCTGTTATGTGCGATCCTTATGGTATCAGTAATCACTCTGTTACCAAGTACGTGATCAACGAAGGCCATATGAACTGGCTCGATGATCCTAAGGATGTACGTAACGCGGGTACTGCCATGGGTAAGCTGATCGTCTCAGCGAAGGCTGAAGCGATGGAGCACTGTAATCATGGTAAGGAGTATGTGAAACTGCTATGCGGTTGGGTTGCTGGTGAGACCGGCAAGCCGCTCACGTGGATTACACCAAGCGGCTTTACTGCCGTGAACATGTACAGCGCTTCCGAGCAGCGGAAGTCGCGTGATCGCATCTGGGCTAAGGACTTCACGTTCGCTCGTGAGTACGCCCTTAGCTTCGGCAACTTCACGCCGGAGTACGATGACAAGGCGGCTATCTCCGCCATGCCACCGAACTACGTTCACTCGTTGGATGCAGCACATATGTTCCTTGTGCTGTTCACACTCACTAATATGGGCGTCGAATTCTACTCGATGATCCACGACTCATTCGGAGTACTCGCACCCGATGTGCCAATGCTCCGCGACGTTATCAAGGATACCTTCTATGAGATTCACAAAGAAGACCAGCTCGCCAAGCTTCGTGACCATGCCGAAGCAATTGTGGGAAAACGGCTCCCAGAAGACCATCCAGCCAGGAAGCACGAATGCCGAGGGCAGCTCGACATCGCAGACGTTCTCCGGAGCGACTACATCTTTGGTTAGCATACGATGGGTTGACGCGTCGTCTCACGGTGGACCCGGTTGGGTTGACATTGATGACGCCCTCGAGTTCGCTCAGTCACCGTGCCCAATCATGGAGACTGTTGGACACCTCATCCATGAGGTAGAGGGAGACGACGGCTACGTGGTTCTCACCGACACGCTCGGTGGCGAAGAGTGTTCAAGTGTTCACAAGATTCCTACTGCTATGATTACCGAAAGGACTTCCCTTTGAAGAATATCAACACCAACCAGCTCGACGAGTACGATGCGTATGTTCTCAATATCTCCAGCCCGTGCGAAAGCTGCGACTGCGGTGAACGCTGTGGCGATGATCCGTTTGAATGTCTTGGAGGAGACAACTGATGAGTAGAGTACTATGTATCGGCGACACTCACTGCCCCGCAATGCTCGATGAGTACCCGGAGTTCTTAAGTGAGATGTACGACCAGTGGCAATGCGACAAGGTTGTCCACATCGGCGACCTCGCTGACTTCCACGCCATCAGCTTCCACCAGAAGCAGTTCGGCCTGGAGTCAATCGAGAAGGAGCTCGATGAGGCGCGTCAGCAGGTCGGCCATTTGACCGACTTGTTCCCCGACGTTGAGTACCTTACGGGTAACCATACTGCTCTGCCATCGCGGCAAGCAGCCGAGGTTGGCCTTCCGCCTAGTCTCCTCTTGTCCTTGTCTAGCATCCTCGATCTTCCTAGTGGATGGAACGTCCATCCCCGTCACCATGATCTCGAAATTGACGGCGTAATCTACCGCCACGGCGACAAGGGACGCAGCAATCAGATTAACGCTGCCTTCCTTAACGCTCAGAATGAGTTCCAGTCTCTCGTCCAAGGTCACTTCCATGCTCAAGCCGGTGCCGTGTATGGCGCCAACCAGCGTGACCGCTACTTCGGCCTGCAGGTAGGATGTGGTACTGATCCGCGATCCGACTATATGGCCTATTCCAATGTGTATTCCAAGCGCCCTCTGTTGGGCTGTGGTATCGTACTCGATGGTGAGTACGCCACGTTCGAGCCTCTTATGCTCGAAAAGATTCGCTAGTATATTGAACAATGTGCCTGATGGCCAACTAATTAAGGAATTTACAGATGTCTAAGTTCATTACCGAAAAGCTCACCGTTTCGTTCGCCTACCTCAACAAGCCCGATGACAAGTTCGGCGCTGATACCGCCAACTTCAACATCACTGTCCCTCTTACCGAAGCGCTTCAAGCTGAGGTTAAGGCCGCCGTCAAGGCGACCGGAGCGAAGAAGGTCAACGGTGTGTGGGAGAATGATGAAGGCGTTAAGCAGATCAAGTTCAAGAACCGTATCCTTGTCAAGGATGGGATTACTAAGTTCCCGTGCGTTGACTCGCAGAACCAGAAGACTGGTATGACCGCCTCGAGCGGTGATGTGGTTCGGCTTCTGCTCAGCCCCGCGCTGATCAGTCGCGATAACTCGATGAGCATCTATCTCGACGGTGTGCAGATCATCGAGAAGAACTCCAAGTTCGGCGGCGGAGGCCTCGGCTTCGACGTCGTCGAGGACGGCTTCACCGACGATGGCACTGTTGAGCTGCCTGGTGACGAAGATATTACTGCTCTTGATGAGCCGGTTGTCGCTGCGGACGACGACGACGACCTGCCCTTCTGATGTATCTCCCAAGTGGAGAGATCATCGTGCCCGTTAATCCTGTCACAAAGCCTGTATGGAAGGCTCACAGGAACGGGCACGGTGGTCATTGGGGTAGCAAGACATACTACAAGTGGCTAGAAGACGCTCCGCAGGCGTTAGAGGCCGCATGTAAGGACGTGGATATCCTGTGGGAACCACTCGATATCCAGATCGATGTACGTCCAGCAAAGCCTAAGACGACGAAGTTGCCCTTCCCTAAGGGCGACGTCGACAACTTCAGCAAGGCTATTCTCGATGCCTGTACCGATATCCTCTGGATTGACGATTGGCAGATAAGAAAAGAGCAGATCAACAAGGAGTGGTCTGAAGGAGATGGATACTTCCGTGTGTCGTGGAACGTCATCGAAGGGATGGCCGACGACTGGCGAGTATTCAGCGAGCAGCGCCTATCTAAGGAGCTTGCAGATGAGTGATATATGGGATAACAAGAAGGCTAAAGCCCAGAAGAAGCACGCCGAGCGGATGCGCGGTGGAGCTGGCAAAGGTGACAGCCCTCGAAACGTTGGGACTGAGGCTTTCAGTCTTGGTATGAAACTCCTTAAGCTCAAGAAGGGCACTAAGGAATACGATCAAACCCTCAAGGCTTGGCAGGCAGCCAAGCAGAATGGACGCTAACAGATGGATGATACTACCCTCTCTGAGAACGTGGTGGTTGGCCGTGAGGCTTGCCCCAAGTGCCGTGCTAACGGTAAGGACAACTCTGGCGACAACCTCGCGCGCTACAGTGATGGTGGTGCCTACTGTTTCGCCTGTCAGCACTTCGAGAAGGGAGACGGGTCGGCCCCAGCGGTCGACTCGTCGCCTGCCTCGTTCAAGGTGTACCGCGGAGCTATTCGTCACCTGGAAGACCGTAAGATCGACACCAAGCCGTGCCGTGTGTATGGCTATCAGACGGCTGAGATCAACGGCAAGGAAGTTCAGATCGCTAACTTCTTCAAGGACGGCACGCTGGTCGCTCAGCATATGCGCGGTCCCGACAAGAAGTTCCACTGGGTTGGCCGACCTCGCAACTGCGAGCTGTTCGGTCAGCATCTGTGGGGTAGCGGCGGCAAGAAGCTGGTCATCACCGAAGGTGAGATCGACTGCTTGACCGTCGCCCAGCTTCAGGACTGCAAGTGGCCGACGGTGTCGCTTACCGGCGGCGCAGCCGGTGCTGTGCGTGACATCAAGGCTAACCTCGAGTTCGTCAACTCCTTTAAGGAAGTCATCCTCATGTTTGACATGGATGACGCTGGACGTGAAGCAGCCAAGGCGGTTGCTGACATCCTTCCTCCTGGCAAGGCTAAGCTCGCCTCGCTTCCGTTCAAGGATGCTAACGAGTGCCTCACTAAGGGTAACTCGAAGGCGATCATCGATGCTATGTGGAACGCCACGGTGTACAGCCCTGACGAGATCCTCCACATCAGCTCAGTCACTTCCCGAGACGCGGATACGTCCAACACCAAGGTGTGGCCGTTCCCGTTCAAGGACCTTACCAAGTTCCTCACGGGACAGCGGTCAGGTGAGATCACGCTGTATGCGTCCGGCACTGGCTCCGGTAAGTCTACGTTCCTCCGGGAGCTCGCTTACCATCACGCCAGCAACGGCCGCAGTGTCGGTATGATTATGCTCGAGGAGTCACCCGAGGAGACCATGGATGACATGATCTCACTCATCCTCAACAAGCCTGTCCGCAAGCTGCGGTCGGGCCGGATGATGAACGATCTGCTCGAGCAGATGGGTGAAGACAAGATCGAGATGGACATCATTGATGACCTGACCGATGAAGAGTACGCGAAGGCTAAGGAAGAGCTTGGCAAGACTGGTCTGTACATCTACGACCACCTTGGCAACAACGCTATGTCCAACCTCATGGCTCGTATGGAGTACATGGCGGTTAGCCTCGGCGTTGAGGTTATCCTGCTCGACCACATCACGGCGGCTGCTGCCGGCTTGATGAGCACTAACGAGAAGGATATCGAGGGTGGCGGCTCTGAGCGGCTCATCATCGATGCTATGATGCGGGACATGCGAGCGCTTGCTGTTCGTACTGGTGTCCACATCGACGTGGTCAGTCAGCTCAAGAAGACGCAGACTGCATTTGAAGAAGGTGCGAGGATCACCATGCAGGATCTTCGCGGTAGTGGTGCTCTTGCCTCCGTTCCTAACACCGTGATCGCTCTCGAGCGTGACCGACAGAGCGCAGACAAGCGCACGGCCAACACGACCACCGTTCGGGTTCTCAAGAACCGGCTCGATGGTCGCTCGGGCGTTGCGACAGGTATCTACTACAACCACGAGACTGGTCGCATGGAACAGACCGAGTTCGTTGAGAACGAGAATGGCGAAGTGTCCTTCTCACCAGAAGAACCAATGGACTTCTGATATTCACACTCACTCCCCAAGAATCCGGAGACGTATATGAAGCGCTATGTATTTGACATTGAGGCCAACGGCCTCGTTAACCTCGAGCTTGATAACAAGGGTCGTGCCGCTCAGCGAGCGGACAGGATCCACTGCGTGGTCATCACCGACGTAGATACTGGAGAAGTCTTCTCATCTACGCCTGGTGAGGACGACCTCGCTACTGCCAAGCTCTCAGAAGCTGATATGATTATCGGCCACAACATCATTGGGTACGACCTTCCATGTCTGTATAAGCTGACTGGATGGAGTCCCCGTAAGGATCAGAAGATCGTCGACACACTCGTCGTGGGTCGTCTTATGCATCCCGACCGCACCAATCTCCCCAAGGGGTTGCGCGGTCAGGCACTCAAGGATTGGGGTGCGTATGTCGGAAACGACAAGATGGAATATGATGGTGGCTGGGAAGAGTTCAGCCAGGAGATGCTTACCTACTGTATCCAAGACGTAGACGCTAACATCAGCGTCTATAAGTTCCAGGAACCCTGGATCAACGATAACTGGAAGCTCGTGAACTTCGAGCAGAAGGTTGCTACGATCTGCCAGGAGATGACTCGGGTAGGCTTCGGCTTTGATGTCGAGGCTGGTGAAAGGCTTGAGTATGAGATGCGTGCCCGTCGCGCTGAGATCGAGGATGAGCTTCGGGTAGTATTCCCTACCAAGATTATTAAGCGTTGGTCCGAGAAGACCGGCAAGGAGCTTAAGAGTCGTACCGAGGAGTTCAACCCCGCATCGTCCAAGCAGTGGGCGTCCCGCCTTGAAGAGATTCACGGTTGGGTAGCCAAGACTTCCGAGAAGGGTTTCCCGATCGTGGACGAAGAGGTGCTGAAGAGCTTGCCGTATAAGGAAGCTAAGCTCGGCCTCGAGTTCCGAGAAATCAATAAGAAGATCACGATGGTAGCCGACTGGCTGCAGCGTGTACAGGACGACGGCCGTATCCATGGTCGTACGAATAGTCAGGGCACGGCGACTGGTCGAGCATCACACTCACAGCCAAACGTCGCTCAGGTACCGTCAGATACTCGGTGCCGCGCCTTGTTCAAGCCGGGTCCGGATAACTGGGTCCAAGTTGGTTGCGACCTCAGCGGTATTGAGCTTCGATGTCTTGCGCACTATATGCATGCGTATGATGGCGGTGCTTATACCAACGAGATCCTGTCAGGTGATATCCACACCCATAATCAGAAGGCTGCTGGCCTTCCGACACGGGACAATGCCAAGACGTTCATCTACGCACTGTGCTACGGTGCCGGTGACAAGAAGCTTGGCTCGATCGTGGGCGGCAAGTCTGCTGATGGTTCTCGCCTCAAGTCCGAGTTCTTTACGAAGATCCCGGCTATGGGCAAGCTTACGGCCGCAGCCAAGTTTAAGGCGCGCCGCGATGGCAAGCTCCGTCTCATCGATGGCCGCGAGGTCACTGTACGAGGCGAGCATACCGCTCTCAACACTCTGCTTCAGGGTGCTGGCGCGGTTGTCTCTAAGGCTTGGATCGTAATCGCCAAGCAGATGCTTGATGATCTTGGTATTGAGTATGAGCTCATGGCATGGGTTCATGATGAGTTCCAGGTGGGTTGTCCGCCGGAGCATGGCGACGCCGTTGGCAATGTGCTGGTCGAATCGGCCCGCATCGCTGGTGAACGTCTCGGATTCAAGTGTCCAGTCGACGCTGAGTACAGCGTAGGCGCAAATTGGGCTGCTACACACTGATGCATTACTATCAACTGGTTGGATATAACGTGAACCACTGGGTTAACCAAGAGGTTACCCGAGTAACTGGTTCTCCTATTAATCACGTCGGTATCCGCCTCTGGGAAGATACCGGTAATGGCTACGCTATCAACGAGCTCTATGTCTCGTGGAAGAAGACAGATACGTTTGTGCCTGCTCGAGCAGTAAGGGCCGTTGTCGGTCCTGAGATCTACTCAAGCGAGCGCTTCGCTATCTTCGATGATGAGGTTAACTACCTCAAGGAACAGGCAGCAGAGTTCGCTGCCACGACGCCTGGCACTGTCTGGCGTCCTTACTTTTATCACTACATCGGTAGGCACTTCCAGATGAAGGCTCCGGTAACTTGCACATCTATGTGCAGCGATTTCCTCAAGCGCGTAGGCGTTAGAGTTGAGGAAGACTTTTACCCGAGCCGGCTTGTTGCCGACTTTATCAAGGAGGTTCACTGATGCATGTACTAGCTATTGGCGGCATGGGTCGCGTTGGCAAGTCTACTGTTGCTGACTACATTGAAATTGAATCGATCAACCACGACTGCCGGCCTATCCGTCTTTCGTTTGCTGATCCGGTTAAGGTTGAAGCCTGTAAGGAAACGGGCTACGATGATTGGCGTATCCTCAAGCAGGAGAAGCCTGACCTGTATCGTAAGGTCTGTCAGGATATTGGCGACGAAGGTCGTCCTAATTCCTGGGTTGACAAGATGCAGGCTAGCCTCATTGAGCTGCAAATCGATGAGCTCAAGCAGGACACTAATCTCTTCGAGGAGTACCTGGTTATCATTGATGATGTTAGGTATCCTAACGAGCTCGAGATGCTCAAGGACTTCGAGGCTACAACTCTGTTTGTTTACGCCGGCACGCGCGAGCTCCCTAATATGATTGGGCGCGAGCATGAGTCGGAAGAGATGAGCCAGAAGATCGAGATGATGATCCCAGAATACTCTGAGATCTTCGAGTGGAGCATCTTTAATGAAGAAGATAACATCACGCTTGAAGAGAAGCTTGATGAGCGTATGGATTACCTTGTCGGCTCGTCGCCCACAAGGTTCGGTAAGCCATGCCCCTGCAACTCCTGTAAGGCATTCAAGACTGACATTCGGGTCGAAGAGATCGTCGACACCTTCCAGCGTGCACTTGATAGCATGATGGAAAGCGACGACTACACCCCTGAAGAGAAGGCTGAGATGCGGGAAGAGCTTGAGGCATTTATCCAGAAGATCAAGGATGGTGACATCAGGCCGGAAGATGTCTTCCCAGATGAGCGGTGGACATCTGGCGATGAAGGAGATCCTGATGAAGATGCATGAACCACCTAAGCTTGCAATCCTAGACGCAGACATGATTATGCACCTCACGTCCTATATCTGCGACGACACGGACGAAATGCCTATGCTGCTCCGCCAACGCATTCGTGCTTGGACCCCACCCGGGGTCACGCACGTCTTCATGGCGGTATCAGCTGACCGTGCCGATAACTATCGTCGTACCTGTTGGCCTGAATATAAGGGCCATCGAGACAACAAGGAAAAGGATGAGGTTCTTGAGGCTCGGTTGGCCTACGCGGCCGAGCTCGTTAACTCAGATATGTTTCATACCAAGTTTGTGCCCACCCTCGAGGCTGATGACCTGATGGGCATCGCCGCCTCTAGCGGTAAGGCGATTGCCGTCACGCTCGACAAGGACCTCGTGTCCACGCCGGGTTGGCACTATCGTCCCGAGTATAGCCACCCCGGCAAGCGGGACGAGAATGGTAAGAGTTCCAGGGTCACCCACGAGCCTGTGCTCAGGTTCGTCACCCCCTGGGAGGCCGACCTCGAGTTCCACAAGCAGTGGCTCATGGGCGACAAGACCGATAACTACGCCGGCATCTACGGGATGGGACCCAAGAAGGCTGAGAAGCTTCTCCTGGCTCAGCATCCCCGAGACTGGAACCACGTCTGCGTAGCTGCGTACGATAGGGCTGGACATGATGAGGAATACTGCCTCGCTATGGCCAGATGTGCCCGTATTCTGCGGGAAGGCGAATGGACGCCTGATAATGGGGTGGCCCTCTACGACCCCTGGTCGTGAGGTCCATCTCTTGTATTCTAGAGCTAATGACCAAGTAAACCTAAGCTTTCCCAAGGAGCTTCAACTATGATTAAGTATTATAATGCAGGAGACTACTCTCCTGAGACCGGAACCCAAGGATCCGCTGGTTTGGATCTTTTCGTTAACTCCCTCGAGGACTCTAAAATGACTATCGGGACTGGTCTCCACGTGGAGATCCCCGTTAACCATGTTGGAATCCTGGTCCCTCGCTCCAGCTGGGGCGCCAAGGGGCTTAAGCTGGCCAACACTATCGGAATTATTGATTCTGATTATCGTGGTGAGATCAAGATCGTGCGCGATTTCCATCCCACCAAGGGCCACCTCGATCTCAAGCGCGGCGACAAGGTTGCCCAGCTCGTGGTCGTGCCATGTCTCACGGCCACAGTGCCTGTTAACTCTCTCACCGACCTCTCAACGACCGACCGTGGCGATGGCGCCTTCGGCTCGACTGGAGCATAGTCATGGAAATGTCACCGTTTCAGACCTTCATCCATCAAAGCAAGTACGCTCGATGGAACGAGGAGGCAGGCCGACGAGAGACATGGGGAGAAACGGTAGACAGGTGGTGGGATTGGATGCTTACCAAGGCACCCGAAATCTCAGACCGCACGGACATCCGTGACGCCGTGTACAATCTCGAAGTCATGCCGAGCATGCGTGCTCTCATGACCGCCGGTCCCGCTGCGGACCGAGACAATACCTCTGTTTACAACTGCTCCTTCCTGGAGCTCGACTCACCAATCGCTATGGCTGAACTCCTATACATTCTGATGAATGGAACTGGTGTTGGCTACTCTGTCGAGAGGCGAGTCATTGATAAGTGGAACACTATTCCTGAGGATATCACCCGCGACGATTCTGTCGTCATCAAGGTGAAGGACTCGAAGGCTGGTTGGGCAGATGCCGTCAAGGCACTCATGTCTAATCTCCTTGGTGGTGTTCACCCAACGTGGGATATCAGTGGGGTTCGTCCCGCTGGTGCCAAGCTTAAGACCTTCGGTGGACGGGCAAGTGGTCCGGGTCCGTTGGAAGACTGTTTGCGGTTTATTACCAATACTATCTACAACGCCCGCGGCCGGCGCTTCCGTCCTATTGAGGTGCATGACATGGCTTGTGTCATCGCCAACTCGGTCATCGTCGGTGGCGTCCGCCGCTCGGCTATGATCTCGCTGTCCGACCTGGACGATCACGAGATGGCTCGTGCCAAGTCAGGTAACTGGTGGGAGGCTCATCCGTATAGAGCTCTCTCTAACAATTCAGCTGTTTACACTCACAAGCCCGAGATGGATGTGTTCATGGAGGAGTGGCTCTCGATCTATCGTAGCTACTCCGGCGAGCGTGGTATCTTCAACCGTGA
>WLWG01001783.1_pt1 | contig 18159 bp, 27 predicted proteins | sample 6712871 | NCBI WGS metagenome assembly WLWG01 (sample SAMN12718693, study PRJNA515312) | sponge metagenome | isolation source: marine sponge | host: Mycale hentscheli | place: New Zealand: South Island, Marlborough, Capsize Point | collected 2003-05-01
GATTGACCAAACTGACCGGAAACAAGCTGCTCACCGGCTGTAGTCAAGTTAGACACTTTAGCAGCGTTTTTAATCCCCGACATAGCTCCTTCGGCAAACGTGCCTCCCGGCTTCGCGGCTGCTGTCACGCCGCCTTTGATGCCTTCAAAAGCACCACCCAAAGCACCACCAATTAAGGCACTCTTCATAGCGTCTTTAAGACTACCGCCCTGCACTAACGTGCCAATGCCCGCGCCTAACGCGCCTTGGTAAATAGCCCCAAGACCGGGAAACATTGCATTAAGCGCAAACGGAATAATTACCGGAGCAGCTTTTTTAACAAGCTTTACAACAGACTTGCCAACTTTTTTAACCGCTCGTGTGACTTTTTTAAACGTCTTTGATAGCCAACCAAACTCTCTCAAGCCCGTTTCCGGGTTAATTGAATTGGCGCTTGAACCCACTACATACTGTTCAGGATCCTCTATCCCAAGCTCTTCTAAATGCTTGAATATGGACGATTTCATCTCAGGGTTGTTTTCAATCAAAGGCAATGGAATGACAATTTCACCAGTAGCAACGTGCGCTATTGTGTCGTCCCCACCCCGACCGTAAGAGGCCATGCGGCTAGCAACATCGGAAAAGTTCGCAATTCCGCTGTCCCCAAAAGCTTTCTTAGCTTCTTCTTGCCCCATTGCCGCGATATCGTCGTCTTCCATGTAGAAGTCGGCTATACCACCTGCGGGAAACTCAAGAACTTTTTCTGCTGCCTGCGCCATTATAACAGCCCTTATTGTTTAGATGTTTTGTTACTATACATGTTTTTTTTCAACCCGTCTATCTTCAGAGTACTATCTTCACGGTTCCCGCGTCATTCCAAACCGCCCCTGTTTCTAAACCCGTCGGGCTGGTTGGAAGGCTCGTTAGAGTAATTTTGGTAGCCCTTAACTCCCCCGGGTTTCGCTCCTGTTCTATAAACAATTGGAGTGTACGGATTAAGTCGTGCATATACGCGGGATCGTATTCCCCTGTTGGGTCTGGAAGCCTCGGGGCGGGTATTTCAACACTTGCCATTTACCGTCTACCATCTGGGCGCATGTCAACGCGAGGGCTTCCCAGCCTCCATTTTGACCCAAGCGCGTTAGATTCCACTCTTAGAGCAAAAGATCTACCCCGAACCCGTAAATCCAACTCTCCGGTAAACTGCTCTACCGGACTTGTAGCTGTTCTAACCGTAGCCCCCGACTGAACGCTATCAAAATTAGACCCCGGGTCGTTCCTTGCTTTTAACGTAAAAGTAGCTTGTGGCGAAGAGATTTCCGTTGACCCAACAAAAGTCAAGTCCGGTATGACTCTTCGTATATATGTAAAGTGGTCCCCGTCGGCTATGTCCATAACTGAAGATTCTATAAAAGAGTTCATTGCCGCGCCGTCGTCATCGTAGCCAAACTCGTGGCTATAAAGATAGTTCGCATTTGTAGCCGCCGGGAAGTTCCTCACCCCACGGTCAAGCCAAGCTGTTCTAGCCAAGGAGCCAAAATACCAGACTTTTTCTAAGTAATTATAGCTAACGTACTTGTTGTTTTCTTCAGAATCGGCGGAAGGATAAAACCAAGTCACCTCCGCAAACTCTGAGTTCACGCCCGCATAAACCTTGCTTATCTGACCTAAATTAAAGTCTGTGAATACTTTATCTTTAACGGTGCAAGGAAGCTGTGCGGTTTGCCCCGCGTGTACGTAAAAATTATCTATGCCCATCCAGAACACAAAATCTTCTGTGGATATAGCCGCATTTGGACCGGCAATCGTGATGTTTGATGCAAGTTGTGTCAAACCAAAAGTGAACGGGGGACCAATAAACCGCATTGATGTTAGCGACGTGTCGGTAAATATCAGCGTCTCACGTTTTGTTTCTAAAGCCGTGACAAAAGTTGATCCTGCCCCAAGCCTTAAATCTCCCGCAGTGTTTGCGGTAGTCGGGAACCAATCTAAAGGGTTTTCTTGACTAGAAAAACGGATTAACAAATTGTCCTGAATACCGTCGCCCTCGGGGTCGCTAGATGTAGCCCCAAACCCATCGCAGCCAAAGGCAATGACATGGCGATCCCGGTCCGAAACCAACACCTGCTTGCATACAGTGGGGACGCTGGTCTTTACCCCGGTAGGAAAATCTTTTAAAAGAACCGCTCTGACACCTGTACCTTCGCTTTTATCCCAATAAAAAATTCCGGAGTCGCGTGGGTTGATAAGTAAGTCTTCGCCAAAATTATCATGGGACCACAACCTGATTTGCTGCGTTGTCGTGAGATCAGACGGCATACCCCACCCGTAGGTGGCTTCTGTTACCGTTGCTCCGGGGCTGTGCGGGGCGGCCGTTGTACCAAATGCGCCCCTGTCCAAACCGTTAAGAGTATTTCCAGCCACGCCGGTATAGGCAATTATTTCGCTGTCTACGACAACACGACCAGAAGTCGGAAATCCCGAAGAACTTACTAAATTCATGGACGGACTTGCGGGACTTATAGAGCCTGTCAATGTGCTGCTGGCAGGCGTGTGCCCCGAAGGTCCCCCATAAAAACCTGCGCCCCAACCTGTGCCCCCAACTTGTGTGTCGAGTCCCGAATTTATCTGGTACTCACCCACTGTTGCAGTTCCCCCGTTGCCTACATCGGAAGACGCAGCAAGTACAGGGTTCCCTGTTACAGGGTCTTTTGCGACTATAGTGTATTCGTTGTCGCTTGATATAGTAGAGATTTGATACTCTTGGTTTAAAACATCCGCGGTTATATTTCCGCCCAAGCTAACCGCATCAGAAAAAGTTACCGAGTCACCAGATACTGCTCCATGAGCGTTGTCAAACACATTAATTATAGGAGAAAAAGTGAGTGATTTGGCAAAAGTAACATCCCCTGCGGCGGTTGTTTCGCGTATAGGGGTAATGTCGTTATACACTCCCCCCTGTTCAACATAATATTTACTTGTTGTACCAAGTCCCATAAAATTTGAGCTATCTAGCGCAATCCAATTATGCAACGCGCGGCAAGTTCCTAAAAAAGTTTGCGAAGAATATTTTTCCCAACCGCCAATCTTTTCAGGGAACCCAAGCCGGAACCGTACCTTGTCGCTATCTCTCCAACCCCCCTCGTTAGAATAAGAGGTCAAATCTTTAACAACGCCGGGTCTAAATTGTAGTTTTGTTAACGGCATTTAAAACCCCTCGGTTAAATACCCGCAGCATCTAGTCTTGCGCGGAGGGCAGCATTTTCTTCCTTTAATTCTAAAATTGCATTATGCAAAACTGGAATTAATTGTGTTTCTTTCATTTTTAATTTTTCGTCTTGTTCCGTGTCAACAATTACGGGGTTTTCACCTTCTGCCGCCAAAACGTCTTGGGCGCTATAGCCATAATGCACAAATCCGTGCGGCTCCCGATCTTCCCGGTTATTTGTGTATTGGAATTTAATGGGGGAAAAAGAAGATAAAAACTCTAATCCGAGATCAACACTTTCGATATTTGTCTTATCACGAACATCAGAAGTCACGGTCCATGCTACATTAATATAAGCATTTGTTACGTCGTTATTGCCTATAATAACCCTATCATCAATTTGTGAAGACACGGTCAAGTCAAGAGCACTGCTTGTAAAGCCCGCCCCATTGCCGATTGTGGTGTTATTGTGTCCCAGCCCGTTAGAACAAGCAAAGTAGCCCACGGCCGTGTTTTTGTTACCGGTTAGGTAAGTACTACCGCTGTTCCCTGCACGGTTCCCAAAAAAAGAGTTTAAGCCCCCGCTTGTCACAAGGAAGCCTGCCTCTTGACCTACGGCGACATTGAGGTTACAGGTGGTTGCGTTCTGGCCCGCGTTCTCCCCTATAAACACACAATTAACAACATTTGATGCGTGAAATACATTTGGACCGGACCTATACCCTACTATTACGTTTTCCATAGAAGAGCCGCCTAACGTAATACCAGATTCTGATCCAATACACACGTTTCTTTTGTATCCGGAACTCACAGTGGGCGCGGAGCCGGTTTGTCCCCCCGCTTTATAACCAATAGATACGTTTTCTCCAGCCGTACCTAGAGCTCCAGTTAAACCGTCAATGGTGCAGGACATCGCACCAATAGATACGTTCCCTGTGGATCTTTGACTTAATCCCGCTTCACTACCTATCGCGACGTTTTGGGTGCCGTCAGCCATGCTGCTGTGCGCTTTATAGCCCATAGCGGTGTTATATTCACCGGCAGCCAAGAGTGTTAAAGCTTGAGCTCCCAACGCAACATTTCTTCCAGCCCCTGACATTGAGTTTGGTGTTGCCGTGCCCCCAAGTGCAAGGTCTCCAACAGCTATGTTTTCCGTGCCATTATTGAAGTAACCTTCAAGGGACATAGTGGAACCGGGGGCACCATTTAGGTAACCGCCAGTTAGAACCTCTACCCCATCGTTAATCAAGTTTCCTGTAACGGTTGCTCCGGTACTTGTGGCTTGAACTTTTGTTGTTCCGGAAAATGTCAAAGCGTCTGTTATATTGGAAAATGCCTTCCCATCTACTTTAGCGCCGACCCCCGCACCGTCGGTGTACGCGACAGCTACCTGCCCCGCGGGAACGGTTAACGTACCACCGGACCCGTTACCTTGGCTCAATATTACAGAAAAACCACCGGTTGTGTCGTTTTTTACAAGGTAGGTTTTAGATGCACCGTTAGGATCAATCGTAACCGTGCAGTCTGATCCTAGTGTTCCTACAAACACCAAAGTACGGTACTGCCCATCAGAAAGAGACCCGTTACTCGTCGTAAGAGTAAACGTCGAACCGGAAAGAGTTATTGTGCCGACATCGTTTAAAGCACGGTCAATAATATCAAAATTTGTATTAACCGTAGTCCCCCAAGTTCCACTTTGTTCTCCGGGGCCCGGTTTTGTTATACCGGTGTTGTCTGTATATGTTGTTGGCATTTAAACCACCTTTTTTCTAGTAGCTTTACGGCTGTATTTCAGACCATGATTCTACATTAACATTTGTATCTATTTCTGTCCACGTCCCACCTGTGGGAGATATTTTTGACCAATTATTTACCCTTACGGGGTCTATCTTTTGCCAAGTCAAACCCCCAACAGCCGTTTGAGTAAACGAAAATTCCATATTTATATCAGGGGCCGCTTGTATCCGAGTTGCAAAAGTGGTCTGTACAAACTCACTGCTCAAAGAAACGACATTTGTTCGTAACCTACCTCCAGAAGATGATTGAACAAAGTTAAAGCTCATGTCCGAAGCTCCGGCCATAATCCCCGAGGCCACTTTGACTGTGATAAAGGTGGAAATTATATCTACGGGTCTAGTTCTAATCCGGGCCGCAACGCTGGTTTGGGTAAAATCAAAAACCATAGCCACTTCTGCGACAATTATTGAGTCACCACCTGCGGCTGAAATCGGGGCTTCCGCAATGGAAAATCCACTAATCATTGTTGTTCTCTACATTCAGGACAAGTGCATTTTAAACAATCCGCATCACCTTTTTCTTCGCCAGAAAAATATTCTTGTGGCGTGAAACCATTTGAAAAATTGTCTACATAAATGATGCCTCTGTGGCAAGAAGAATTACACCCCGTACATATGTTGTCCATTTCTCACCCCGTTAATTTAAGGCAGTAGTTCTAACACTACTTTGCCGTTGGTATATATACTGTCATAACTCAACTGTTCGCGCCCGGAAAATGAGCTATGATCGGTATGGCCGCTATATGTCGAACCGTTAGTCCACGCTCCTGTGCTGGTTGTGGCGTTACTCGCAGACACGTCTATGTAACTCCCCCCTCCACCGCCATATTCGGTGCTGCTGTTATTTCCGTTGCCGCCGCCAGAATATCCGCCGCCGCCGCCCATCCCGCCCCAAGCACTTGGCGCACCGCCGCCAAAACCGCCCGATTGCCGATAAGACGTGGCGTAGGTAATGTTAAACAAGCCACCTTGCCCGATAGCACCATTAGTTCCCGAAAACGCTTGTATAAAGGCCCCGGCCCCGGGCCTTGAAGCACTGGTGGCGGGACCGGGGTAACCACTGGGAACATAATAATTTCTAGTATCACCATGTAGAGACCCCGTTCCAGCCCAACCGGCGGCACCCCCTGATCGTGAATTAGTCCAACCTCCGCCCACTCCCGGGGACTGTCCCGCCGTAGCACCGTTAGAGCCATTACCATTCCCCCCTGCTGTGGAAAATTGTCCGGTTCGTGCAGTAACAGTGCTGCTAAGAATGGTTGCGTTTCTACTCGCGGAACCCCCTCCAGCCACTACCAAAGGTAGGGCGTTACCCCCTGTCGTGGTAAAATTGCTCGCATTACTTAGCCGAGCCACAAAAGTTCCTCCGCCACCACCGGCCCAGTTGCCGCTGGTCGGTTGAAAGGGCGGCCTCTGACCAACTAGAATGGCAAGAACTTGGTTTTGGCTTAGTGAAAAATCTCCCCGAATTACGGCACCGGGCCCCGCGCGAAAAGAAGAGTTAGAATATGTCCTACCGGGTGCTCCGGTAGCAGTAATCCTGTAAGTCCCCGTAGTAGGGACAGTCCAATATTGAATACCTAAAAGAACAGCACTGGGCGGATTAAAGAACCCGCCGCTGTAACTGGGTTGTGCCAAAACACTTGCTTGGGAAGGTGCGAAAGGCCCCTCAATAGGGCTCGTAAAAGTAAATATTTGAGGCGGAGGAGCCGCAACAGACGCCGCTAGCATGTGTGCAACGCGCAACATTTCTAAGACATATCCTGACCGGCAATAAACCCGTACCAGTTGGTGCCGCCATTATATGTTGTGAAAACAAAAATATCCACCGCATTCGCGGTGTTGGTTAATGTAGGCGCGGTGCCCCCCGGCCATCTTACCGAACTAGGCCAAGCAATAGTGTACGCAGTTCCCGAAGAATTGGCTGAGATATACATTGTTATGGAACTTGCTTGAGCGCCTGCAACTCCAGCAAAAAACATGCTTGTAATATTTGTTGTTCTTGTAAAAGAGTATGAACTAGCTTGATACCCGTTGAATTGCATTGCGGAGGCCGCAGTAACGGTGAGATGCCGTTCTTTCACATTCATTTGCTGCTGCTGCATGTTAGCTTCGTAGACCACACCGGAATTGTTAAAGTCACATACCTGTGTAGACCCGTCAAACACCTGTAAACCAAACTGGCCGCATTCTAATCTAGAAGTAAGCGTTCCATTACTTGCTCTGTACTGAAGTACTACGTTCGCTCCGGAAATTTGAAGGTCGCCTACGTTTTGATCTCTAATTAAAGAGTTAGTTCCATTATGCGTGATAAAGAGGTCGTTTCCGTTCCCAAAAAAAATAGTTCCGTTATCCGCAATGGTAAAAGTACCGCTATAACCCGGGGTCATTGCGCCCGTTGCCGCAACATTAGTAACATCGGTAACGTCCGCAAAGTCCTCAATACCGTCTAGTTTGGCCCCATCCGCAGATATGTCCCGGCCATCAATGTTTCCAGAGGTTAAAAGGTTTGGTACAGTTACGTCTCCGGTGAAAACGGCTCCCGTCAACATCGCTGCACCCGCGGCGGTGACATTTGTTGTGTCTGTCACGTCCGCGAACTCTTCAATCCCATCTAATTTAGTGCCGTCTGTGGCAATATCGCGCCCATCAACTGTGCCTGCTACGGCCACATTCCCACTAGCGTCCCCAAAAACCAGTTTTTCCGCGGGAAGCGTAACAAAAATGTCTTTGTCCCCCGCAGACCAGTTTACTGCGGCATCTGCGTTGGTTGACTGAAGGATAGTTGTTCTCGCTAATGTTGTACCCGACGCGGTATATGTTCCAATACCAATTTCAAAATCAAGACCGTCTGTACAACAGTAATAAGTTGTGTTCGTGTCACCTACTTCCGAAAAACTTTCAAACCCGTCTACCACGCCCGCCAAGGTGTACGTCCCTGTACCGGTTGTGGCCGTGGTTTCTTTAATACGATCTTTTAAAACAAGCGCCATTACCGAAGCTCTACCGTCAAGTTATTTAGGTTAATTCTAAAAATATCCGTATCTTCAATTGTTTTGGAGGCGTCAAGGGCACCAATAAAGAGGATATTACCGCCGGTTACCGCGTCTGCAATAAACGCGTGTGTTATAATGTTAGTTGTTCCCCCTGAAGCAGGCCAATCAATGTTGGCAGAGTTTTTCGCGGTTTGCGTGTCAACCCCTGCCCCAGTCACCGTCCAATTAGCTGCGGTGACGTTTTGTCTTGCGTAATTAACAAAGTTGGCTTCTGTGACTGTCCCAGCTTCGGGGTCAGTTACAGCGGTGGCTAGCCCGACATAAAGGCTGTCCCCCGGAGTGGCGAAAGAACCTGAGTTGTTGTTGAACAAAAACAACAAGATGTTTCTTTCTAGATAGGTGGTTGCGTTATTCGCCATTTAAATTTCTCCTATGTTCTAGGCCGGTCAGGAAGCCCACGCCGGTTTGCGTCACTGTTTTCTCTGGCTTCGGCCAAATCTTTTAATCTCTGAACTTCCTGCATAAACCTTTGCTCATACAACTGCATCATATCTCCCTCCCCCTTCATATAGGTATAAGCCTCCATTAAGGACCCGTACAAAAGAGTGTTCGGCGCGTTTAAACTTAACCATGTGGTAGGGGTGGTAATTTGCGCGGAAGTTGCGGACGCCGCGCTGGACAGGCCCGAAATAGTTTCCGTTGTCCCATAAGCTGCTCCCGTGCCCACGTTAAGCCCTAAGAAACCTGTCCCAGAAAGGGTTCTAGGAAATACTTTAATATTTGTTGCGGACACTTCACTTATTTGCGCGGTGGTTTGACTAGACGAACCGGTAACATACTCCCCGGGGGTAAACACCCCTGAAATTCCGGTTAAGTTAATTGTTATAAGCTCCTCTACTAAGCTTAGTGGTCTATAATAATAATGAAGCTCAACCGTGTATGCCGTCTGAGGGGTTGGCGACAAAATAAAATTGTTTACATCAAATACACCGTAGTATTTTGGCGGGGGAGCCGGAATAACATTACTTTCGTTGTTGTATTGCTGAAGAAAATTAACATCTTTCATTTCAAGAAATGTTTTAACCCCGGCACTTGTTAGCTGAAAAGAAAATGGGGCTAGATAATCTAATGGAACAGCTAAATAAGGGTCTCCGACACTCAACGTGGAGGTTGCATTTTTGCGGAAAACCTCTAAATCCACTAGCCCAAAAACTCTATCCTCGGCACTTTGGATAAAGTTTGGTATGTTAGTGACAAAAGACGTTTCCGTGTTTTCGGTAAAGTCTTGAATAGCCTGTTTTAATTGTTCGTATGTATATCCCATTTAACTCACCAATGTCACCGGTCCAGCGGACGCATTTTGACCACCGCCTCGTGTATTTCCGGAGGTTGCCGTCCCAGAGGTTGCCGTAAACGTGTATTTGTCTTGATCGGAAACCGTAATATCGTACCCCGCAGCGGATTCAATAACCTCTTTAGTAAACCCATCAAACCCAAAAACATTTCTAAACCTCACTATACTGCCTGTTGTGCGCCCATGAGAAACTTCAGTTACCGTTATGATGTTTGTTCCAACTCCGCCCGACAAAAAAGGATTTAGCTCCAATAACCTAGCCACCTCTGGCTCGACTCTGTCCGGGCGGGCCTCCCGAAGCGCTTGTGGATCAGCCACTGTTCTAAAAGGTCCTAGCTGGGGTTGTTTTGGCTCAAACTCGTCCGGGCCAACAAGTAGCCCGTTCCATTCACGGCGCATGTCTTTATAGCGATACCGCAAACCTGAGCGGTCGGATATAGCATAAGAGTTTTTTCCTACGGAAAATCCAGACATTAGCTTGTCCTAAAGTATTGATATTGCGGAACTACATTAAAGGAAGAACGATCTCTGTCTTCTGACATGGCTCGTTCAAACTCTTCTTCGTAAATGGCTTTTAAAAGCTGTACTCGGTTAGGGGCTCGTTTAATAGATATGTAATAAGCCAGCCCCGCGGCCAAGCAGGGGTATAGCCGAAACGGTACTTCAATTGTATTAAGCAAGGTGTCAGCGTCATCCATCCGCGTCAAAGCGTCATAAACAACTATGTCGGAGCCGTTTTCCGGTGTAGGCCATAATCTTAGTACGGGCGCTATCTGCCGATCTAGGAAAAATTGCGACGGGCGGCCTTGCGTTGATTTGACGGGGATGTTGAGATACTCGTCTCTGCTCATACGGGTTAAAGACAAATCTGTCCCATCCCGTCGAAGGACCACGGAAAGTATATCAATTGTGTCAGAGGTTAAAGTATATTCCCCCGTTCCAGCGATTAAAGTTTGCGTCCTTTGGGCTATCGTCCATTGGTTAAGACCACGGTTAGCCCATTCGGCCAGCATCAGATTAATGGATCTCCGGGCCGTTTTATAGTCGTACTGAGTACGGACCTCTAAGCCACACCGCTCAAAAGCCTCTTCAATGTAATCGGATACATCTAACTCAAAATTTGTGTTACCAGAAACAGTCATTTCTTACTTTTTCTTAACCATACCGCCGCCGCGCATTTTCTTAACCATACCGCCGCCGCGCATTTTCTTAACCGCACCACCTTTTTTCATCATTTTACGGGGCTTCATCGCCATTTTTTAATCTCCTGTAAAAATCGGCTCTTTCTTCAAAGAGCTCCGCCGCGTTATATTCTTCTAAATAATTATCATAGTAGCCTTTTTCGGCAAGTTTGTCTGCTGATTCTTGCACTTTAGATAATCGCTGCACAAAAATCATTGCGTACTCGTCTTCCACTAAATGAGTAAAAGTCTTGTCGTCTATAAAATCATTAGCCTCGTCGTGCGGATGAAATCCCATCACCCACATGTCCCGATCAATAAAAATACCTTTTGAAATAGCTTTGTTTAAATCATTCAAAGTATTGTGAAAAGTATCGGGGTCTTCGGTAAAATTTAAGTCTACTATAATAACGAGATCTAACGAATCTTCCCATTGCGACAAGGTGCTGTACAACGCCTGTAAGTTTTTGTCATACTTGAATAATATAGCTACTTTTTCATCCACCCACGCCTTTTGTGCATATGGACATGCGGGCAAGCCGTTATAAAAATCATTTGGTGCACTTAACGTGTGGTCAGACCACGCCATTATTTCTTGGCATATCTCTTGCTCTTTAGCGGTATTGAAAACCATCATATTCATGTTTGAACTACCGACCCTTTTGTGCGTTTTCTGCGATTTGCTAAAACAGCCCCGCATCCTCTTCCCACCGCCGTACCGGGGATGTTCCTACCACGAAAAGGTCTTTTGGGTGTTGTTTCGTAAGACACCGCGCCGCCTGACGCCATTTTCTTTACTTTGGCAGCCTTAGTGTTTGCCACAACCTGCTTTCCTTTAGCTCCTTCACGCTTCTTTTTACGCGCTGTAGCAGCGCGTTCCGTTTTTGTAAGACTTTGAGCTTTACGTCTAGGCAGACAACGATCAGGGTTACCCTTATTCTTTGACGTACCGCACGACCCCGCGATATTGCCCTTGCTATCAATTCTGACCCAATCTTCATCTAACCACTCCTGTAACTTCCCCATTATTTAACCCTTCCGCTTTTTTGATTTCTTGGCGTAATTAGGGTCTTTACAATACTTTGACGCCGCTAAATTAGCATAAGCACTGGGGTACGTGTCAAAAGTTCTTTTTGCCCACGCTTTGCCTTCCGGGCATATCTTACTGCCCTTACTTTTTGAGGACGCACTTTTTGACTTTCTAGAATAAGCCACTACAACAACCTCTGCAAAAATGGCGCAAGTACAACTAAACCGACTATCCACCAGAGCCGGTTATCTAATTTTTCAAGCTTGTTTTGAATGTCTTCGTAACGCTTATCGCAAGATTCTTCGTGCTTTTCAAGCTGCCGCAACACCTCTTCTGGAGTCATTTCCACCTCACCACGCCTTACAAGACCAGTATCTGGCCGAAAATTTATCTTTCGCGGTATCACAATTGTGCCGCGCTCTAAAATTTGATCTACGAGCCGGTTGGTCTTTTTTAATTGACATGTTTGGGTCCCCAAAACGAACCAACTTAATTTGGTCGCCTTTCTTAGCCAAAACAGCACTTTTTTTCGACTTTCCGGGAGTACGTTTAGGCTTGTTAAAACCAGCAAAAGTTTCACCCCTATATTTAATTCTTCCGGAAGGTGTTCGGGTCACATTTTTTATCGTTGCCATGAAAAAAACCCTAGTTAAAGAAAACGGTGACATTGTCCATGTCTGTTAGCTCCGCGTAACAGTTTTCGGTAAAAAGCAACCCTTCGTCAGGAATATAAATGCTGTCATCGGTGTTTTGGTGAAAACCAAGTTGAAGTTTCACGTCTCCCGCGGCTCCGCCGTTTCTTAAAATTATTGCCCCCGTAACGGCGTTTGAGTGGTAATGGATGGCTTTTACACGGGAACGACCCGCAAAAACGGTTCCCGAAACCGTTAAATATACTGCTTTTATGTCGGAAGCCATAAGAAACTCCTAGCTAAAAAAAACTGTTACAGACGTACACGCGGTAAAAGTTTCTATGTAAATATCCGATACCCTGATCCCTTCATCTGGAATGTTTACTGAATGGGTGTCATCTGCGTCTAGGTCCATGTCCAGCACAGTCTCTCCGCCATTACCGTCAGTGAGGGTAAGGCGGGGAGTTCCTGTGGTGGTTTTTATTTGGACCTGACGAATACGAGCGGGGCCGACTCCGGCGGAGCCTACCCCTGTCAAACGCTTTGACTTTACGTCAGAACCTGCCATTTTGGCCTCCTGTTATACGAGGTTTCGGTTCTGCATATAAAGCACCGTAACCGTTGCCACGCCAGTGCCGTCTCCGGTTGCACCCGTGAAGTCAGCTAGAACCTGAAGATCAGTCGCGCCTACATTTGTAGCTTCTGTGTCGAGAGTTCCACGAGTTGTTCCTACGGCTTTCACGTCCACATCAGCCAAAAAGGCATCCGGATCAGCGCCAGTGCCGACAGAAACAGTGGCTGCGCCAGTGTCATCATTTGCCGTGGTTACATTAAGAACAACGTCCACAATTTGTGAATTTGCTGGAACTGTCGCACAAACTTGGTTTAGCTCGCTCGCGCCGGTAATATCCACCAAAATGGATTGTCCCATAAGAACAAAGCCCGTGTTTACTACGTCTGTTCCGACGGTGGTTCCTGTTGTGTTTTTGATTGTTCCGGCCTTAATAGGACCGGAAAAAGTAGTTGTCGCCATTGTTTACTCCTGTCGTGGCTAATGTCAGCCCCACACCGGGGCTGTCAGGTATGCTTTTACTATACATCAAAAAAGAAAGGGCGGCAACTGCCGCCCTCTCGGGAAGTTATTTTAACCAAACGGTTAATTAAGTGCCTGAACCAAACACTGAACGCCAATCTGAAACGCCGAAGCTGTAACGCTCACGGGCTTTAAACCGCATGTTTCCGGTGTCAAAATCACCTTCCATCGCAGTTTTGATTGGAGAACGGTTGAAGTACTTGAAGCCGTTAGGCGCATCCGTCTTAATGAAGAAGGCATCGGTGTCTGTCAAGAAGTGGTTAACAACCGCTCCTTCAGGCAACATACCCATGTTCTTCATGGCGTTTGCATCATTATCGGCTGTCCCTGAACGTAGGTTTGAATTTAGTACCCGCTCTGCAATGAATTGCAGTTCTTTTGGGATAACCAATTTCATACCACGTACAGCAATCTTCAAACCACGCTCATCAGTTAAACCTGCGATATCAATGAGCATCTGCTCAAGAGAAGTCTCATTCAAATCTGCGGTAACTTGTAGCACGTTACGCTGGTTTCCTGAAAGTGATGGGTGAGCGTTGGAACAAAGTGCGGCCCCATCACCAATCGGGTTGGCGGCATTAAAAGCATTGTTCAAGATGGACGCCGCTTTAATCTGCTTTGTTTGAGCCATTGAACGAGCCAAAGCTTTTGTGTAACGCCCAGCTAGACGGTCGTACAAGTTGTCTTCGATAGCTTCTTCTGTGATTGAGAAAGCCAGAGCGATTGTGTCATGTGTGTACCGTGCTGTGTAGGTCTCTTGAGCGGAGTCAAAGTTGATGGCGTTGCCTTCCCCTTTAACTGGTGCTGTTGAGAAACCACCGAGCATCACCTCTTCTTCAAATGCACGATCTGAAGACTCTTCATCGAAGATTTCAGCGTGTTCATTTTCGTAGCGATCGTACTCAAGACCGAACAAGGCATTTAGGCCGGGTTCTAGCTCTTTCGCTAATTGTGCGCGAGAAATAGCCATTATCTACTCCCTCCCTTAAAGGCCAGTTGATGTCGGAGTAGTTTCCGAATCAAAACGGCTGGTGGTTGCGTTAAAGTGTGCGTTTATGCGAACAATCAACGGAATACCCGCCGCTGTGTAATCATTGTTGGCTTCGTCATCGACAAGACCAACGATACGCAGTGGAAGAGTAGCCGTAGCCGCTATAGACGCCACGTTGAGCGCACTGTCGGAATTACCTGTGTTGGTAGAACCAGTGCGGGCTGATGTGCCCAAGGACGCATTTCCGAACACCGCCGCCAGTGCAGTTGCACGGTCGGTAAGTGTTGCATCAGATGCGACTCTGAACAGTTGGTTTGGGTTGTCAGCAACCATAGCCTTTACAGGATAGTTGGTGTCAACGCTAACTGAACCAGAACCCGGCCAGTAATTAAGCCACACAGGCTTTTTCTGTACTGAGTCATGGTATTGAACGCCCATCAGGACCCCAAGTGCTGGTGTTGTGCCGCCGTCTGTAGCGCCAGCAAAATCAATTACGCCCGCCGCGGTAGGAACCACGAGGCCGAATTGAAAAATAGCATTGGTGTTGTCAGAGGCAATTTCATACTCGGTTACACCGGTAGAATTTACGCCGCTTCCAACAAGCCCGATAGGACGTAGACCGTAGGCAGTTTCTTGGTTTGCCATTTTTTTCTACTCCAATCAGGGCGACCCCTTATCTTTGTGGGCCGCCAAAGGTTACACGAGATTGACGATCAGGTTTATTGATCGTCATGGTTGAATGAGAGTTCGCGCCCATCAAATCATGGTCCACGGCCTCCAATTGATCAGCATTCCGTTGCTGGAAATATGCTGTTCGCTCGGCGATCGTTTCCACAGGGATACGGGCCAGAACTAAACCACCTACTCCAAACACACCCTCATATTTTCCTGATTCGACTACCGGGGCCTCAAAGTCTGGAAATTCGTCCTTACGGACCAGTTCCCAACCTTCGCGCATTTTTGCGCTTACGTTCTTTGTATCGTCATAACCACGGGTTTCAGCCCTGATCCAACGATGCTTGAACCCATCCGGTGCAGGCGGTGCATCTAACATAGACGGGGGAGCCCACGGCTTACGCCTAGCCGTCTTCTCCCTAGTTTGTGTTGCGCGAGGGGCACGTTTTACTGAGCCTTCAAAATTTTCTTCGGTCATGTAACTTACTCCTTCACGTATTTCGCGTATTCTTCAAGCGGCACACCCAATTTTTTCGCTATCGCGACTTGGCTAGGGGTGAGTCTAACCTTTTTCCCACTGCTGCGCCCAGAGGTATTGCGGGATACTGAAGCAACCGTCTGAGCGGGCCGTTTGCTACCACCGTTAAGCTTATGCGGAAATTCTTCCCGCATACGTCTATCTAGTTCATTATAGTACTCATCGGCTTGCGGGTCAAACCCTTCTTGTTCCACAAGTTTTTTGTGAACCCCAAAAGCGGCATAGGTCATCGCTTCATCGTTGCCAAACCAGTCATTCTTAGCCGCCCAGTCTTCTGCTTTTCTATCGGGGCGTCTCGGCTGCTGCTGCGGCATAGGAGATTGAACTTGAAGCTCCCGTTGTGCCTGAACTTGCTGCGCGTAGCGTTCTTGTTGAATACGGGCCTGTTGAGCCCTATCGTTTTCAATGGCAAGTTTTGTAATCATGCGTTGTGCTTCAACAACGCCCGAGGTGTCACCTATTTCAATTGCCCGCGCTAATTTTTCTTCTGCGGCGGTCGTTTGTGTTTCGACACGGGTGCTATATTCATTAACATAGTTGGTGTCCAACGCGCTCATGCGAGACTTTAAGGTTTCGGCTTCCGTCTGAACATTTTTGGCGTACGTTAACGCTTCTTCCCGCTGGCGCTCTGCTTCGCGCATTTTTTTTGTTAAACGGTCAATACGCTTTTGCGTTGCGCTTTCCGCTTTTTCAAAGTTATCGTCTGCGTCCGCGTCTGCCGTGTGCTGGGCTTCTTTCCCCTCACTCTCAGAAACGTCTATTTCTACAGAGTCCTCTTCCAACTCTAGTTCGATTTGATTTTCTTCTGCCATTTTTAACTCCTAGAAATGCAAAATGTCTTCGGGTTCATTGATCTTAGCCAAGATTTCGTCATCGTTAAGAATACGAACCTCGCCTCCATCAATTTTAAAACGGGACCCCGCGTAACGCGCAAACATTACCCAATTGCCCTGCTCACACCACGGCCCATGAGGAAATTTTTCCGTGTCTTTGTAAGCCAAAGAGCCCACTTTTAAAACATAGCCAACTTGTGTGGATACCGTTTGTTCTTCCACCACCGCGTTTGGTAAATAAATACCACCGTCGGTTTTTCCTTTTCCGCGATAGGGTAAAATAAGCAAACGCCACCCTGTCGGGTCTGGCATTCTTTCTAGGAGGGAACCCCCGATTGATTCGGGGTCCAATATTTTGTCTTTGGCATCTTTGTACGCCGCGGCAAGATTAGATGCTCCCGCCATTGCGCCTTCAAGATCCACCTTCTGTGCATCAGCCATTGCTTTGCTCCTGTTTTTCTAGCAGGCTCTTGAGTTCCTGTTCCACGTGATCAAGGGATTTTAAGTTTCCCATAAGCTCACGATACTGCTCCATGTTCTTGACGTTGTCATAAAGTATCAAGTCTTGAACCGCTTGGCGGCGCTCCCGGATAATCCGGAAAACCGCTTCCGCAAAATAAATTTCATCCACTCGTATATCTCCGCATTAAATCTGATATATTTTTATACCATATCCAAAGCAAAGTCACGCGTTTCTTTTGCCCTACGCAACCATCCGCGGCCAAAAGTATCAAAAGTATTTAACCCCTTATAAAACTCTATTCTTTGCTTAGTCATATTTTCTATAATCTCGGTGGGCGTCATCTCACTTACCGCAATTAATGTCTTCGGGCCGATAGCCCCGTCCTGCGATACCATGACTATTTTTTGCAGTGCCTTGGCCGCACGTCCCGGCCCGCTGTTCACGGCCCAGTCAAACACGCAGAAATCTACGCCTCCCGGGAGCTCATCTCCTTTTACCTTATCCCAGTAACCGTTTTTGTAAATCAACTGGACATGCTCTTCGGGAATGTTTTTGAGCTCACTAACATCTTCTAGTGGTCGTCCTAAAAAATCCGCATAAGTTTTATGCGTAATACCCTTGTTAGTTGCGCCCCCGGGGTCATCGGGGTGCTGCACAAAACCGCCCTCGTGATGCAATACCATTTCAAGGCTTTTGAAAAAATTAGCTTCCATTTACCGGCCTTTCATATATTTGCTTACCGCACGGTTACCGAACCAAAAAGACATGATTGCAGCAAACAAACCTTGCGACTCGGGGGTCCACATTAACCCTACTGCGTCTTTCCAATCTCCGCCAGTTTCTAACACTTTGACAATAATTACCACTTCGGTAGCTACAAACATCAAAAAGAAAGCATACGTTATGACAGGGCGTACAGAACCGCGCAAGCCATTAACAAAACCTCCTGCATCAATGGATCGGTCATGCTCGTAAATCCCTTTTGTTTCCGCTATGTCCGCCTGTTTGTCTAGTTCTTGTAACTTTAGCGCAGACCTTTTTTCCATAAGCTCGGCTTCCATCTTCATGGTTTCCAGTTTTTGCTTATGCTCTTGCCCCGCTTTAAAGAAGTTCAAAACCTCTGGAAGAAAAGATGTCCCGAAACCTAATATACTACCTAATAGGCTAATCATGTTTTTAGCTCCTACTCTACCCCTAGTACTTTAGACAGCCCAAAAACCTCTAAAAGAACAAAAGTAAAAAATAACAGTAAAATTGAACCCGCTATCAACTTCCCGCTGAAGTTTGTGGAGCCAATTTTTATTGCAATAAACTCATTCCCCAAAATCCTCAAAACAAGCTCAAAACTGTTCTGGCCCACCGTTACTTGAACGGGCTTCTTGCCTTCATC
>WLWG01001784.1_pt1 | contig 18140 bp, 24 predicted proteins | sample 6712871 | NCBI WGS metagenome assembly WLWG01 (sample SAMN12718693, study PRJNA515312) | sponge metagenome | isolation source: marine sponge | host: Mycale hentscheli | place: New Zealand: South Island, Marlborough, Capsize Point | collected 2003-05-01
TTGCCGTCATAATCCATATAATATCCTACAACTTTCTTCTTTCTTTTATATTTTTTTTTGGATTCTATTTTCTTTGGTTTAAATTTTGGTGTTCTGAGTTGTTTGGCTACAGGGTTCTTGCTCACTGCAGCCTCGCTGACGCTGCCATTGCCTGCAGCTCCTCTAATGTAGGCTCCTCTAATGGAAGCTCACCTTGAGATTTACATTTATCACATTGGACAATCATATTCTTTGCAATGCGATTGTATCCATTACCCTTACACTCCGGGCAAATATATTTATGATTAGCTATTTTTATCTTTTCCATTCTTCTTTACACCTTTGTTATCTAGAAAAAATCTAATAAGTCTTCCGATCATTTTAGATCTTGTCCTATTTGTTTTTGTTGCAAGTGAACCCAGTTGTTCCCAATCTTCACGCGGAACAGAGAGTGACTTGTATTTAGCTGGATCAGCCATTGTTTCTCCCTTCTATTGTTTTAGAGATATGATTATTTTTTTTGTTTTTATACTCTATAAAATACTTTTTCTTTGGATCAAGTTTACGTTGTAATTTTTTAAGAGACATTGCTTGCATCTCTTGTGCTTCTCCAACATCCACACTCTCTTCTGTATGTGGTTTTAACTCTCTCACTTTGTACGTATAACGCATATTTCCTTTCTTGTTTTGATTGTTCTCACATATGGGAATATATACTATAAAATATAATTTGCAACTATTATTTTTTTAAGATAGAAAGAAAGTCTCTTCTCACACCTTTTGTTTGTTCGTCCCTTTCTTGGGACGGACAGACATCTAATTAAGTGTCTATTTTAGGTTCGCATTTAAAACCAATTACAATCCTATTATTATTGACATAATCTTGACCCATATCGGCCATCATTGCGTTTGCGATACCGTAACCTGTGGTTGCACACTCATAGTGTGTATTATAAAATATATTGTGTTGAACGGGAGGCATACAATTCCCGTAGAGTGAAGAACAAATTGTAAAAATTAATGTAAATTTCATCACCGGCCCTGGCCACGATATTTCTTATACGACCTTCGTGTATTTTTATTCATTTTTGTAAGACTTGGATTACGTCCAATCGAAGTTTTGTGGAAGATAGGTTCGTGCTCAACCTTTGCGTATAAACCTTTAGCTTTCTTTGCCATCTTCGTCTGTCCATTCTCTTACAAATGGTTTAGTGCCTTTGGGTGCGTGTATTGCAGGTAAATAAGTTATCTTACCATTAATGTGCTGCTCTAAATCAGCACCACAATGCATACATCTATATAATTCTTTTGTTAAACCAATGAGTAAAGTAATTTCACTACACGTAGGACATTTTCCATTTACAATTTCTGCAGTTAATTTCATTTTTCTATTATCCTTAGAATTCTTTTTCTACCCTGGTATACTTCTGTTTCTGCCTCTACCTTTTTACATTTAAAGACTACTCGCTCTGGATTTACCTCGTTCTGCGCGATACGCTTGGATTTCAAACAAGCGTTTAATGAATCTTTATGCACGTGCTCTATCATTGTTCCGTTTAATTCTAGTATTAATGCAAATACAATTTCTATCATTGGTGACTATTTCCATTTCTAATTAATTTTTCTACATCTTCTGTAAGTTTTTTTGTTCTTTCTTGTAAAAATTCTATGTTTACTGCATTGTTTCTCATACTCTTAACTTCTATCTCTACTTCATCTAATAATCCTGCGATATGTTCCACCAACATAAAAAGCTCCGCCTCTCCACTTGATTGACCTAACTCACCTCTTGGATATTTTATTCTAAACTCTGTGTTGTGTTGTAAATCTTTCTCAAACAATTCTAATTTTGTGCTGTGCTGATTAAGCTTCTCATTGATACCGAAATAAGCCCAGGTGCCGATTGCAACGAGCGCGATGAGGCTAGCAACCGTCTTCATTGGCATCTGTACTTTAGCTTCGTCTGATATTGTTAATGGTTTATTCTTCATTTAATTTCATTCCAAGCTTTTTCGTCATCATCTAACTTAGGTTTGGGTTTTGGTAGTATAAAGTCTTTTGGAGGCATTTTCAATTTACTTTTTTTTGGTCCTATGAGCTTATCATTCATTAAATTGATATCTGGGTTCTCTTTTTTATACTCATCTTTCATATCATCCCACAGACTTTGTGAGTCAGAAGGTCTAGTATTATCTCGTGCAGGAGTTACACCTCTACATTTAGACACTAATAAGGCAAAGTTTTCATTATGTGCAAGGCTAGGATTACTGTTAACCCTGCCACACATCTTCATTAATTCTAATTGTTGTTTGATTGCTACGTTTTCTTTTGAAGTCTTACAGTCTGTACCTAGATACTTTCTAAAAGTTATACTAAAATTTTGTTCATCATTATCATAATCACTTGAGTTTGATGTTCTATAATCTGTATCTCTATTCCTGTCTTCTATTCTAAAATCTACTTCACCACATCTTACACCATACTCGTTAAGATATTCGTTTCTAGGATACGCAGGTTCTACAAACAACGCTAACATCATAAGAGCCAAGATAAGTAAACCTGTAAAGTAATAATTCATCCTGAGAACCTCCATACATTACCTATTTAAATCCTTAATATCATAGTCGTGTTCTCTAACTTGATCTGCTAGTTGTCTGTATAAATTTTCTGCCATCTGCCACGTAGATTCTGCAGAAGTTAATCTTGTATTTTGATCTACAATTTTATCTTCAGCAACTTTTAAATCTCGTTTAAGATCTACAATTTGTTGTTGGTTTGAATTGATTGTGTCTGTAAGATTAACGATGTAACGAACGCCAGTAAATGTTCCGACTACCACTGAAACTACCACTGGTACCATAACTATGTTTTTCTTTAACAAGTCTGCTAAGTTCATTTACGTTCCTCATTTTTTTTCCTCAATTTCATAAAAGAAATTGTCGGTATCTTCAGTCTTCCACTTACCTGTATCTTCTACGTTCCATTCATTTGTTTGTACCTTCCAGTCAGGAATATTATCTTTCACTGTGAAAGAAGGTAAGTCCCAAATACATCTGTTGTTTGGCTGCGCCGCATAGTTCCCATCATCAAGGGCTATGATGTGTGCACACTTATGTTCGTGTGGTATTTCCGAATGATCGGTATCTAATATATTACCATCTGGGTGTGCCCAGTCAACTGTAAATAGGTAGCTACCGTGATGCCACTTCTTATCTTTACCAATATATTTTCCTGAAGCTGCGCTTAAGATATTCCAAGAAGTAACAGTAGGAAAATAACTAAAAGAATTCCATAACTCCAGTTCGTCAAGTCTACGTTTAGGAACATCTTCGATTTTAAATCCTCTTTGAATAAATGCTGATATTGGGAGACGATAAAAGATTGCACCATTTTCCATAATCGCGTGAAATAAGATTGCACGCCCACCCATAGAGGTGATACCAAAGATAATACAGTCTTCAACTTCTCCGTGATGTTTTTTAAGATCATATAAATACTCCTTTCGTATTTGCGCATAGGTAGCTGGAATGTTTGCGTTTAAGTAAGCCACTATTTTATTTTACCCCAGTTTTCTCCTTGCTCATAATCTACTTTGTTTGGTACTTTAAGTTTTACGGCTGACTCCATTATCTCAATAATGTTTTCAGCTTTAGCATCAGATTCAACAGATATATCTACTTCATCGTGAATTTGAATGTGTGGTATTATACCATTTTCATATAAGGCTACCATACTTTTTTTAGTCATATCAGCTGCTGATCCTTGTATTAATTTATTTAAAGCTTTGTAAGTAAATGCACGTTTTAATGGTTCATCATATTCTTTTCTAGCCATCTCTAGTGGTAGTGGTTTAAATATACCAAATTGAGTTGGCTGCCATAAATCAAAATGACACGCACGTCCTCCTAAAGTTCTAATCTTACCTCTGTCATTTGCTTTACGAGATACATTATCCATAAGTTGTTTTACGAATGGAGCTTTAGAATGATATTGTTTAATTAATTTCTCCGCAGACTCTTTCATTAAACCCAATTCGGCCATTAATTTATTTTTACCCATACCATACATAAGACCCAAATTGATCGTCTTGGCTTGCTTACGTTCTATGCCTGCCATATCGGCCACGACTTGGTGGAAATCAGCGTCTCCGGCGTTGTATGCGTCTACAATTTCATCAACACCTGATAAATTTTGTAGTTTTGCATAATGCACTAAAATTCTAGGCTCTTGTTGTGAGTAGTCAAACGATCCCCATTTACATTTTTCTTCCGGTATAAATATAGATCTTATCATTGGACCAAGTTCAGGATGTCTTGCTGGAATCTGTTGTAAGTTTGGATTACTCATACTAAATCTACCTGTTACAGTACCACCTGCATCGGATCTAATTTGATTTATGTCAGCGTGTATTCTACCCTTAACTGCGTGTTTAGTTATTGAATCTATAAATGTAGTGTGAGCTTTGTTTATCTCTCTTGCATCTGCAATCAGTTTTGGTAATTCGTGTGGGTGATTTTGTAAAAAGTTTTTTGTAAAACTTGGTTCTTTACTTTTTTCTGTTCTATCGTATGGAAGTTTTAGTTTATCAAAAGCTTTTGCAATAGATCTAGCTGCGTGTATTTCTACATCAACATTAGTTAAGTCTTTGATTCTACTGACAATTTTAGCTTCTCTTTCCATAAGATTTTTTTTAATTTTAGCTGCTCTTTCAAGATCAACTCTTACACCTTTAAATCTCATATCTACTAAACAAGGAAATAATTTTGTCTCTAAATTAAATACATCCCAAAGTTCTTCTTTATATAATTCTGTTTCTAATCTCTTCCAAAGTTTAAGTGTAGACTCTGCATCACGTTCTGCGTATTGACCTACAAATAATGCAGGTAATCTCCACATATCTTTTTTAGGATCTAAACCATATTCTTTTGCTGCTGCATTTAAAATGCTTTCATCTTTACCCATACCTACATAAAATTTTGCCAGTGTATTTAATGCATAAGACATTCTGTTCTCATCTATTAAAGACGCTGCTATCATTGTGTCTACTATTTTACCTTTAACATTAATCCCTGCTGATCTTAACCAACAGATATCATACATTGCATTGTGAAATATAAAGGTAGTATCAACCTGACTACAAACATCTTTTAGCCACGATAAAACCAGTTTTTTGTCCATATTACCGCCGGACTCGTGGTGGATAGGAAAGTAGCCTGACCAGCCCTCTACGGCCACCGCAACGCCAGCAATATGGCCTTTTCCAGTCACATTACCAGATCCTAGCTCTTTTAAATGTGGATCATTAGTCTCTAAATCGATTGCTATTTCTTTTGCACCTTTGAGATTTTTTAATTCTTCTGGCATTACCCACTCTGTTTCTGGAGTGAACAAAGGTATTTGTGTATTTCTCATTCGTAATCCCTTTCGATTATCATATCAATATAGTGTTTAGCTTTTAGAAGGTCTTCTCTTCCACCTTTTTTAGATGCTCTCACTATGTATTTTATAGCGTTCCCCTCCGCGAAAAGCAACTTGTTTTTATTTATAAACTCTGCGGGCTGAATGACAAAATCTTGGTAGTGATTTCCGCCGACCTGCCTGACTAAAGATTTTAAATCTCCAATCTTAGCATCTTTATTTATTACTCCTGATTCGAAAAGTTTTTTATATGTTTTTTTCATAGTATATAAGCTCGATCAAAATCCTTTGGATCTAAGACGTGTAATTCACGCTTCGCGCGCGTCGCACCTGTGTAGAATAATCTATGTAATTCATCCGGGTCGTGACTAAACGTTTCTAGCGCTGCATTAGTTATGTCTTGCATCAATAAAACTTTGTCGGCTTCTCCTCCTTTTGCTCCGTGTATTGTTGACATTATGATACGAGGATTTTTATTTATCATCTCACCATTCGCCCTCATATTACGAATGTAATTCTCTGTGATATTATCTAAGCCTTCAAAGGCATCATACCAAACACTATCAGTTAGTAATCCGTGTTCAGCTTTACAATCTCTCATTAAATATTTTTGATCAGTATGAAGTGTTTTAGCCTTTCTAAATCCTTCTAATACATTTGATCCTAAATATTCATATATATTTTTTATTTCTAAATAATTTAATGAAGCATTAGCACGCCAAGCTTCCCAATTATTTAATGCTAACAATAATTTAAGTGGTATAGAGTTTCGTCCCTTGTATTGATAGTACCAGCCACGCAGTTCACATACTTCTTTGACCTGATCTAAAAAATGATTTGCTGATGATAAAACTAACCAATTACCTTTAGACATATCTACTTGTGTAATATCCGAATATCTTTTTAATATTCCTTCTTCAGCTCTAGGTTTATAATTTTTATCAAATCTATTTTCTACTTGATTAATTATTTTTTGTGATAATTCGTGTATAGGTCCACCAGGAATACGATACGATTGATCTAATGTTTGTATATCATCTACTTCTTCTTTAAGTGCTATGAAGTGATCTACATCTGCACCGGCCCATTTAAATATTGCCTGGTCATCATCACCTGCAATATAAGTCTTACCGGCTTCAGCCCAAATCTTTCTGACCATTTCCCATTGTAATAAAGATAAGTCTTGAGCTTCATCTATAAATAATACTTCAAACTTATTTGTAGTTTCTTTTAATAAATAATCTTCAATCAAATCATTAAAGTCTTTGAGTCCTTTTTCTTTTTTAAATCTTTTTAGTTCTTCTGCTAATAAAAATAACGTGTTTCTTTCTATGTCTAATATATTTTTTCTTGAATCATAATATTCTAATAAGTCCATTCGCTTAACAGCTGCTGTATTTATTATTGTAAGATATTCATTATCAGAATTAAATGTACCATCTCCTTCAGAAAACTTTGCAACTTTAATTGGAATACCACATTTCTCACCAAACTCTTTGTAGTCTTCGCTACCCATCATTTTTTCTCTAGTCATTGATAACTGATTAAATGCATAAGAATGCAAAGTTCTAAAATAAGTTAGATCATCTTCTACATCCAAGTTAAATTTTTCCGCAGCCCTAGTTGCTGCTTCTGTTGCAGCTTTCTTTGTAAAAGAAAAATAACCTATTTGTTTAGGTCTTATTCCTTGTTGTATAAACTGATCCACTAGATTCAACAACGTTGTTGTCTTGCCTGTTCCCGGTGGTCCTAATATTATTGTTTTCATATTTTTTTACCTTACGTTCAAGTATTTTGTTTTTAAGTTTAAGTTCTTCATTTTCTTTTTCTAATTTTTCTATCCGCAATCTAAAGCGTAAATGCCAGTTAACTCCTATATCATTATCAAACATTAAAAGTTTTCTATTTCATATGGTGTTTTAGATACCGACGCTTCTGTTTGTTTCATTGTTTTAATTTTTACTAATCTTGGTTGTTGTTTTTTTATTCTTACTCTCTCTTCTCCAACAAAATTTTCTAATCTTTTTATTAAGTTACCTGTTTTAGTTTTATCCATTTCCCAATGATTCCTTTTACAAAAATTATAAAAGTCTTCCATTCTAAAATAAGTAAATTCTTTTTTATCATCCGTGTATGGGAGCTTATTAAATACATCATCAATCGTTCTAGCCGACTGTCTGTTCGTCGTCCAATCTTGTAGTAATCCTGTAATTTCATTTTCCGGATGTAAAGATTCTAAAGGTTCTACTTCTTGTAAATCTTGCATCATTGGTTTTAAAAAATGTTGCTTCCAATCTTTTGGTTTAGGTACAGGTACAATTAAATTTGCTTGATCTAAACAAGCTAAAGCAAACAAAGGTGGACTATAAAGTTGTTCTGATTTTAATTCGATTCTTTTTTTATCCACACTTAAAAACCATTGTGGTGGATTAGATGAATACTTAGTTAAACTTCCAAGGACAGGCATTTCCTCTTCACCAAAACCTACACCAAATCTTTTTGTTCTACATAAACCTGATTGACATACTGCATTGATAGGTGCATCTTTACATCTATATTTGTCGTAACCTTTTCTATTTACAGATTTAATTAATTGTTGAACCTCACTATTACTTAATGGTGGTTCCATAAATTTTTGATTAGCTTTTACAATCTCATCTTCCCAAGTATCTGGAGAAGATTGTTTGTAGTAAACTGCTATATTAAATAATGCATTATTCCTAGACCCCTCACCAAAACCAATTGTTGCTAATTTGTTTAAGCAAGGAGGTCCTCCAGGAAATGCTTCTTCTATTTTTTTCTTTTCCGTTTTAATTTGTTCCACCTCTTCTTTTCCACAAGCCAAAACATCATAGAGCTTATAAAATTCCTCAAGTGTACAACCGGAGCCATTATCGTTGATAGCATAACGTAGTCCTTTCATATCATTGTAGTAGGGTAAATTTAAAAAGTTACCAGTGTCCCCACGTTCCACCAGTATCTCTGTTTGTTTAGGAAAAATTTCTGATCCTTCATATCCAAGTATGATAGATATTTCTTTTAATTTTGACTGCATCAATGATGCAGGAATGTTCTCTTTGGTAAATAAAAATACGTGAGCACCGCCTGATTTAGAACGGCAAACAATTAATGGGAGGTTAAGATTTCGTATGCTTTGAATGAGGCTAGTGTGATCGAAATTATACTCGTCAATATCAATGCACCCCCAGCGACAATCGTTATTTTCTGTAATAGGGATAATTCCAAGGGCTGCTCCTTTTCCTTCGAGATGGTTTTTCCAGAGTTCATCTGTGACGGTGCCACGTACAATAAAAGCTTTGCCTTTTTGCTTTCCGTTTTCACCTCGTTCACCGGGTTGATATTGTCCATATGCTATAGTTAATCCGTTAAATATATTTTTGAATTTGTTCATTATCACTTCTCATTTCTTTGTAAAGGGGAAAGTTTCCTTTCCCCTTATTTTTATTAGTAAGGAGTTGAATCCTTAACTTTCTCTTCTACATCAGCTTTTGTTTGAACGGTCCCTTTAGATACATTTCCAGAAAAATTCTTTGCATCTAAATACAAAGTCTTATCTGCTTGTCCTAAAATTCTGTCCTGCGTTACAACCCAGCCATACCAAGAACCTTTGTCGTTCTTTTGTAAGGTAGATGCTAGATTATAAACAACTCCGTGCATAGGAGGTATAGCAAATCCCCCTTTACCATCAGCAATTTGTATGGTTTTCATCATTGAATTCCATTTTTTGCTAACGTTTAATTGAGTTGATTTCATTGTGATCAAAGCAGGTGTATAACCACCATTCTTTGTCTCAATCATTACATAGTAAGAAGCTGTCTCTTCTAAATAGTTACCGTTAGGTAATCTTATTTTAGAGCCATCTCTTTTACCTGTTGCGATTATCGGACTGTTCGGTAAGTGCACAGCCACAGGAGCACCTGGACCATCACCTCTATCCGACCACTCAGGATAATCTTTCTTATAGTAACAAGGAATTATCTTGATACCTTTTTTACCATCGTATAGTTCGCTGGTAACAGTATTATAGATCATACCAGGTTTGGCACCTTCTATATACTTTGCATCACCATCAGTTACCTGTGGTGATAGCTGTCCTAAGATTCTGACAAATGGTAACGCCATATCGTCTTGCGTCATATTTTCAAAACCTTTGGATACGTCATCACCAAACAGTGCTAGTGATGTGTCTTGTTTAGCTTTTATTTCATTAGCCATTATACATTCTCCATTAGTTATTTCCGGGTGATTTTAGTTTTGTCTTTAATCCAAGTATTAAAGACATCAGAAGGCATATCGAGCCCGGACTCGATACGCTCTCTGAATAGAGCAGTCAATGTCATCCAAGCCACATCAGATTTCTGTTGTGGTTCAAATCCATTCTCTGCTGCAAGGTCCAACAATTGTTTCGCCTTGTCATCTTCTCCTTTACCAAAAGTAACAAAGATATTGTTTTTAATAATATCTCCTAAATTCTGGTCACGAAGCCATTGATAGGCTGCAGTTCTCTTCGCTTCATCTTTTGGAAGAGTGCACCTAAATTCTTTTTTAACAGATACTTTAGATCCATCAGCTAACTTAATTTCTGATAATCCTTGTTCTGCTAATAATTCTGGTATTACTCTTGAACTAATTTGATCAGCTTCTTCTTTTTTCATTTTAAGCTTTTCTTCTAGTTCTTCTATATCGTCCTCTACTTTTTTTAACTTTACACATTCTTGTGCAACCGTTGTCACCTCTACATTATCTAAAAGATCTTTTGAATCTTCTAACATCATATTTCTTACATCTTCACTCATAGTTATCCTTTCTGATACATATCTACTTCAAGTGGATAGTATCTGTATTCACGTTTATCCCACTTTAACATATTAAACTGCCCGGCTGTTACTTCACTTACAACTGCAGTAGATATACCTATTATTACAGGATCTCCTACAGCAAGTAAATAATCTTCTTTACGAAAATCTTGTAAATTCTTTTTCATCTTCTGCGTGTATGGTGCAGTAGAGAATATTGCCTGATCTCTATTAGGCAAACAAATTACAAGATACCCAAAGTCGGACGCACTTAATATATTTATATTAGGTGGGGGTTGTTGAATTACATAAACAAATTTTTCATTAGGATTACTTTTATGAAACTCTAAAAAGTTTGCTAATGATTCCGGTTTGTATAACTCAAATATTTTATTTTTCATTTCTTATTTCTTGACAAGGTTTAACATAGGATATATATACTTGTCAACTAGAAAGAATAAAAAAATTATGAAGTATAAATTTAAGACTAAGCCTTATAAGCATCAGCTTGTTGCGTTAGAAAAATCTTGGGACAAAGATGAGTTTGCTTATTTTATGGAAATGGGTACAGGTAAATCTAAAGTATTGGTTGATAATATGGCTATGCTTTACGATAAAGGTAAAATAAATGGGGCGCTAATTATAGCACCAAAAGGTGTATATAGAAACTGGTATTCACAAGAAATACCAAATCATTTAGCTAATCATATAGATCATAAATCTGTATTATGGACTGCAACTTCATCTAAAACAAAAGATAAAGAGTACCAACAATTATTAAAAATAGATTTAGACCTTCACATTCTTATAATGAATGTAGAAGCATTTTCGACAAAAAAAGGCCTTGAATTTGCCACAAGATTTCTTAATTGCCACAAAGCATTAATAGCTGTGGATGAGTCTACAACAATCAAAACACCAACTGCAAAAAGAACTAAAGCTATTTGTGCTATAGGTAAACTTGCAAAGTACAGACGGATTCTTACAGGATCTCCTGTAACTAAATCACCATTAGATTTATATACTCAATGTGAATTTTTAAATGAAAATCTTTTAGGGTTTACTTCTTATTATACTTTTAGAAATCGATATGCGATTATGAAAAATGCAAACTTTGGGGGTCGTAGAGTACAACTCGTTGGTGGCTATCAAAGACTTGATGAGCTGTCTCAAATCCTTAAACCTTTTTCCGATAGAGTATTAAAAGAAAATTGTTTAGACCTGCCTCCAAAAACTTATATTGAAAGACAAGTAGAATTAACGGATGAACAAAACAAAGCTTACTCTACTATGAAATCCGCGGCCCTCGCTTCTTTAAAAGGTAAGATGGCTACAGCTCCACACATCCTGACACAATTAATGAGATTACATCAAATTACTTGTGGTCATTTAAAGAATGATGATGATTCAATTACTGAAATAAAAAACAATAGAATTAATTCTTTAATAGAATTACTTGAAGAAGTAGAAGGTAAAGTTATTATCTGGGCCAACTATGTCTATGACATCAAACAGATTGTAGCTGCCATCACTAAAAAATATGGTGAACATTCTATTGTTCAATACTATGGTGCAATCCCAGCAGATGTTAGACAAAAAAATATAGAAAAGTTTCAAGATCCAAAATCTACTGTGCGATTCTTTATTGGTAATCCACAGACCGGTGGTTATGGAATTACGTTAACTGAAGCTAATAATGTAGTTTATTACTCTAATGGATATGATTTAGAAAAAAGGCTACAGTCAGAAGACAGAGCGCATAGAATAGGGCAGAAGAAGGCGGTAACATATGTTGATCTTATAGCACCTAAAACTGTTGATGAAAAGATTAGAAAAGCGTTGCGTAAAAAGATTAATATTGCTACAGAAGTTATGGGCGAAGAATTAAGGAATTGGATATGAAACCCATAATGATTACATTGTTATATTTAACATTTGGTGGAGACATCAAGATGGACACGTTTGAAATACAAATGAGCTGTGATACGTGGTTTCATCATAACGTAAAATTACACGAAACAAAAAAGAAAGTATTTATGCGAAATATGTATTATCACACCTATAAAGATAAAAGAGTTATTGGTTATATTTGTGGAGATGAACCCCCACAATAATTAAAAGTATGCAATTATTTATAAATAATTTTTTTGATTGGTGTGTAAAAGTATTAGAAATTATAGGTGATTATACAGGGTGGGGCTATGAATTAGCCAATATAATTATCTTTGTTATTCTCCAACCAGCTTTAATTTTACTGTTTTTTTGTCTATGGATTCGTGCTAAAATACAGAATGGCAGATACAGTAGAACAAGACCAAAAAGACGAAGAAAGTTTATTTAGGACTTTACTTAACAAAGTACCAGCTAATTTGAGATTTCTTGCAGCTGATATAGTTGGTATGGATTCTCCTGCGGGAAATGAAAAATTTACCGATGAAGGTATTAATGTATTAAGAAAAGCAGCTATTAATGCTTTAGATAAAGGTAAGACTTCTATGACGTACAAAGATTATCCAGGTGGTGAAATGAATTTTAATAAAGATACTTTAGCTAAAATGGCAGATAAAAATTTTCAAATGAGAACCACAATAGGATCTGCTAATTTACGTATCGATGAAAATGGAGATATAATTCTTACAGATCAGTTTAATTTTAATGATGCTGAAGATGTTAATAGTTTAAAAGAAGCAAAAAATGCTGTGTTAGAAATATTTGGTGAAGATGGTCTTTATAAAAAAATTAGAAAATTTTCTAAATTTGCGGGATCAGAAGAGGGAGAAGGTTCCCCTATAGAATTAAATTTAGGTAAATACGATCCTCAAGTTTAAATATCCTGTAATCCCGTTTCGCGATTCAAGTATTTGTATTCTATTTTATGAACATCAAAGTCTTTCATAATCTTATTACAAATATCTGTAGGACTAAAATCACCACAACTATAAACATCTAATTGCATTAGTGCAGGCTTTGGTTCATCCCAAATATGCATAGCGATGTGTGATGTTTCTATTATAGCGACAGCTGTTATGCCTCGGTTACCAGGCATATTACAATACTTTACATAAGGACCCATAAAGACTTTCATATCAATGGATTCTATAAAACCCATCATCCATTCTTTTAGCCAGTCTTCATCTGTTGGTGGTTTACTAGCTTCAGCACGAATAATTAAATGTTTGTGAACAAGTAAACTATTTTTCATCTTGGCTACTTTAATATTTCTGTGGCTTTGCCAAGTACGGGTTTGTATTTTGTGCGACCTTCTTCTCTGTATGCGTGTAAAAAACTAGCTCTTGGAGTATCCGCGATCCAGCTGCAATGAATCCATCCGCTATTAGGTTCTCCTGGAGTGTAGAACTCAAGTATAAGCTGGTCATAGGTTAACTCCTTTTGAATCCAGTCAGCAAGCTCTGCGTTATCAACTCCTAAACATTCAAAGTCTGCCGCCTCTGCTTTTGCGTGCTGTGAATTTACCGAGCTGCCAATGGCTAGACACAATTTTGGGCTACGAAATCCGCTGGTAATCTTAACCCTGCCGAAGTGATCTCTTACAGGTTGTAATATATTTTCGCAAAGTAATTTTAATTTTTCTATTTGATCAGAATTAGGATTGTTATCAATGCCCTGCCTGATAGCTGTATCGGATTTGATAAGCTCTTGAAGGCTGAAATTACGTGAAAGCTGCATTAGTTAAACATCCTTTCCAACACAAAGACGACTGCTGTTCCCGCAACAGTCAAAAGAACCCAATAGAACTTGTCTATCTTTCCGCCCAATTTTTCTACGTCTTGGTGTACGTGTGATAAATTTTTCTTAACGCCAGATATATGGCCGTAAAGGGATAAAATATGTTCTCTTGTTGTCTTTGGTTTAATGCTCATTATGGTTTAATAAAGTTATCTAAGTTGTTAGCTTTGCTTATTTTTTGATCCGTATTAAGTCTTTCATATGGAATGTTTGTAGTTGGTATACCAACGTTTCCTTGCCCAATAAAGCCTGTATTAACAGGAGTAGTTGTAACCATTTCACTAACTTGGTCAACTAAATTTGGAATAATAGCGATATCAAATGGGTTTGTTATATCAGGGAATAAATCTCCTCTTAATGAAACAGAAGATAATTGATCAGCTATAGAATCAATTACAGACTCTGCTCTTTCATAAGGATTTGCTACTCCTAATTCACTTGCTCTAATTTCAAAAATATCTTGTACATCTTTAGAAATTTTAAGAGGTCTAAACTCCCCTTCAATTAAAGAATCAAATGCTTTTCGTTCTCCTCTTTTAATCATTCCTTCTGAAATAGAATCTTCTGACATTCCTAAAACTTTAGCGGCTTGTATATCTTCATAAAGTTCTCTGTTTACTTGATACAAAGATCTATTAGCATTAATATACGCATCTATTAAATTTTCTGGACTTACTACACCACCTTTTAGTGTCGCTGATGTAAACAATCCTCTTGAATTTCTAACACCTTTTTTATAGTCAGAAACTTTATAGTTAAAAGATTTTTTAGGATTTACATCTACTCTTCTCATTCCTAAAATTCCTAAAGCTTCATTTCCAAATGTATACTCATCTCCTCGTTCACTAAATCTACCTTCACTATCTGCAGGAAACATTGAAAGGCCAAGTCTTTCTAACTGTTTCCAGTTAAGAGGGGCTTGTGCTTCTATTAAATGACCAAGAGCTTTGTATAATTTATCTCCTCTAGAATCTTGTGGATTCCAAATTCTTCTACCTTCAGAGTCTGTACCATTTCTACCAAGAATTGGAGCTACATCTTGTAATGCTTCTGTCCAAATAGATTCACTAATAAAAGGAGCTCCTAATTCTTTAGTGGATTCTATTAAACCCAAAATGAAATCATCCATAATACCATCTTCGTCTGCTTTTCCAGCTTCTACTTTGTTAAGAACAGTTTGAATAGGTCTTGTTAAAGTATCATAAGCATTTAAATGTGAAAAATCTATGTATTGTAATGTACCATCTTCTTTTCTAAATGGAATTAATACTGAATTTTTAGACCAGTCTGCAACATATCGTTTCATTGCATTAACTTCATCTTCAGTGATGTCGTAAATAGTTTTTGTAGCTGCACCAATACCTAATGGTATAGCAGTTGTAGTAATAGCCATACCCATTAATCTTTGTCTACCTCTTCCAGCTAAAGGTTTAACGATCTGACCATTAATAAGTGTAGAGTAATTAATTTCTTTTAAAGCTGTGTCTACAATATTAACACCTGTTCTTAAAATTTCTGCGGGGAAAGCTATAAAGTTTCCTAATGGTAATTTTCTTAAACCTTTAATAAATTCTGATACATAAGAATAGTTAGGAACAGTATTTCTAACTAAATCTGCAGATAACTCATTTATAGTTCTATCATTAAATATTCTTTTAACACCATTTATATCTGTAAATTCTTGACCTAATCTTAATCCTGCATTTTTATAAGAGTTTGATATTTTTGTTTTTTCTCCCAGGAATGTAAATATTTTCCAAAAATCATCTTCGGCTGTATAAAAATCTTCTGCTCCTTTTTTAATTTTATTAAATCTTCTCATTAATTTATTTAATGCCCAGTCACTATTAACATTATTCAAGATAGCTCCAAATTTAGCATCTTGTAAAAGATCTTGTACTTGTCTTAATCTTACACTAGAGTTTACAACTCCTAGTCTTAATAACTCTTGATAGAATTCATTAGATTTTTTAAACCCAAATGGACCTGGAGCTTGTAAAGAGTTCCAAGCTTTTTTAACATCATCTATATTTCCAAACGGTAAATGACCGTTGGCTGCTGCAAAGGACGTAGCTGATAAAAAGTTTCTAGCGTGAGTAAAGGGAGCTAAAACTGTTTTAGCCATTTGAGAAGTACCTTTAGGGTATAATACTAAATTGTTATAAATTTGAGCTGCTAAACTTTTTGATGCTTCTTCTGATTTCATAAAAGTATCGGCCACTTCGTTAAGTGCATATTTACCAGCAATAGGATTAGATATTTTTTGACCGGCTTCTGTTAAATTAGCGATTCTAGCTTTTTCAATATCATCTACTCCTTTTAAAGGTAAGTTAGTATCTACAAATCTATCTATTACTCTACTTGAATCTGCTCCTCCTGGAGCAATTTCTTTAAAATCACTAGCTACTCCTCCAAGAATTTTTTGAGCCTCACCTTTGTCTTCAAATAAAAAAGGAGATTCAGGTTCAGGACCTGTTCTAGGAGCCACTGTTACTTCTTTTTTTGTTTTAGGATCTATTGTTTTAAATCCTTTATCCCATCTATTCCAAGCTGTTTTTAAAATATTATTTTTTACAACCATTTCATCAAACGCTTGTCCACTTCTAACTTGTGCAGATAAATTACTTACACCATCTACTAACGTGCTCATTGGATTTTTATTTTTACCTAAAAGTCTTTGAATAACTAATTTATCTACTTTGGTAAGTTCTGCTAAATTACTAACCTCTGTACCAATAAATTTTTTATCAGCATTATCTAAACTATTTCTAACTGAATTAGTAAAAAATTCAGGAACACTACCTAATTTTACTGTACCTGGTTTAACTCTTGATGCTGTAATAAAACCTTTATCCATTGTAGCTTGTCTCCAAGTTTGATCTACTAACTTTTCAAATACATCATCACCGAGTTGTCCTGGTTCTGGTTTTTTTCCAGGAGCTGCAACATTATATCCTTTTTGTCTAGCCACTCTTTTATAATAGTTAACAGTTTTTTTTATAATATCATCTGTTGGAGGATAATTTTTAGCTACGGTTGTTTGACCTGAATTATTTCTAAACACACTATAACCTCTGTCTACAACATCATTTAATGAAACTTTTAAAACATCTTTAAACTTATTAAATGAATCTGGTGTTAATCTTCTACCTATACCTGTAAACATTTCACCAAACATATCTCTACCATCTGTAATGGTATCAAATAATTCTCTTCTTTGTTTTGTAGTTGCACCATATTTTTTTAATTTTTTTATAAAAGCTTTTCTTTTTTCAGGATTAACTCCATCAATATCTACTCTAACCATTTGTTTAGGTCTACCTGTTGTAGGATCTATGACTTTAGTGCTTTCCATAACTTCTTTACCTGTAGAATCTAAAACTCTTTGTCCTTTCTTTTTATCCCATTTAACGACTTTATCCGGCAATGGACTTCCAGGTTTATATTTTTCTAATAAACCAGAACCTGTTTTAAAAGGTCTTCCAGTTAATCCATCTTCAGCTATTTCATCCACTGCATTAAACAAAGGAACCATTTTACCGTCTTTACCTCCACCTGATACCATTACTTCTTGCATTTCTTCTAATAATTCTTTTTGTAGTTTTGGTGAAGAAATTTTATTACCAATTGTTTTACTATACTTGTCTGCAACTGCTATTACGTTGTCATCAATAGTATCTCTAAATGTTTGAAGTCTATTAATATCAGCATCAACATTTCCTCTTCTTGCATTGTCAATTATAAATTGATTTACATTTTTAAATCCTTTTGCTGTTATTCCTCCAGCAATTGTTCTTAAGAATTTATTCATTGCTAAATTCAGACCTGTTCCTTCAGGAGCTTTTGCAAATCCTTTTGCATTTCTTATTGCAGATATACCAGATCCCACTCCACCAATGGCTCCAGCAAACGCTGCTCCTTCTATTCCAAATTTTAATCTGTTTAATATTTCTGCAGTAGGAGTATCACTGTCTCTATCTATTTGTGTAGGACCACCCATAAAATCTCCAAAACTTCCTGTAGCTTCTACATCTCCTACAAAAATAGCATCGGTTGCTCCAGTTGCTAAAGCACCTTGTCCTAGTCTTCTAGCTTTTTCTCCAAAAGATAAATAAGTTCCAGCTTCTTTAGCTTTTAATGTAGCTTTAGCTAAACCACTTCCTATTTTAAAAGCAGGAG
>WLWG01001785.1_pt1 | contig 18140 bp, 18 predicted proteins | sample 6712871 | NCBI WGS metagenome assembly WLWG01 (sample SAMN12718693, study PRJNA515312) | sponge metagenome | isolation source: marine sponge | host: Mycale hentscheli | place: New Zealand: South Island, Marlborough, Capsize Point | collected 2003-05-01
TGGTTTTACGGGCATGGCCTTTGAGTTTTAGGGCGCGTAGGCGTTTCTGGTATAACGCCTCAAAGCCGGACTTCTCGTGTGCTTGCCTGAGGCGGGTTCCCAATGACACACGCCGAATTGCGGGCACGGGGAAGTCTCCGCTTCATCTAAACCATGAGTAAAAGCCAATGGCTTCAAGCTGCCGCGTAGCGGCTTCGTCCAACAAACACATGCACTAGACCTCGCGCTGCGCGCTCGGCCAGTGATGCAGGCCGTTATATTTCTTAAGGGCACACATACATCTCTCATATTTTGATGAAAACAAATACACCGAAGAGAATCCTTTTTTCTTCATCGGTGGATATGTGCTCCCTGAAGATAAGGCTCTTGATTTGGAGTCAACTCTTACTCGAATCCAATCGAACTTTTTCGGCTCTACTGCATTAATTCCAGATAACGAGTTTTATGGAAAGGAAATGTTCCACGGTAAGGGTCAGTTCAAGAAACAAAAGCTCAGCAACGCGTTCAATTATTCGATGATATTGCAACATTCATCATTAATAACAAATTGCCGGTAAGAATGGTTTGTATTGATGTAAAAGCACACAGAGCCAAATACACATACCCTGTCCCAGAATATCGTTTGGGGTTAATGCTCATTCTCGAACGATTTTGCGATTATCTTGAGTCCGTTGATGATCTAGGGGCAGTATTCGGTGATTATGAAAAGGATAAAATTACAAGGGCGGTCATTGATTTCTCAGAATTCAAAATGTCAGGTAGGACGCCAATGTATTTTGGCCGTCCGCTTGGCAGGCTAATAGATACAGTCTATTTTACCCATTCTCACCATAGCCGCTTCCTTCAGGTCGCGGATGTGTTGGTGTATATGGCCGGTAGATACGAGAATATGCCGTCTAGACCAGCTAAGTGGCATGACCAGCAAGTATTTGATATATGGCAAAAAATTAAGGCCAGCACGGATGTCGAAATCCAGCGCTGGCCTTAGGTATTCGGAACGACTAGTCTCAGATGAGAAGCTCGCTGTGAGGAACGCGAGCGTCTAGTCGCACTAAAAATATAGGGCATATGAGCGCTATTTTCAACAAAATGTAACAAGGAGCCCCAGGCGGACGCTACGCGCCGCTGGGCTTAGTCGTTATGTAGGCACCTCTAAAAATTACGATTTCGACATTTCGCCAGAGCGAAAGCGACCGATTATTGATCATCAGATTTCAGAATGTGGATTATTAAAGGTGCCCCCCAGTTCGTCGAGGCGCAACAGCCGCGGCCGCAGGTATTCGCGCAGTTCCGTTTTCAGCCGCCCGGTGCGTTGCGCACCGGCCCAGGACTTTGGGGGAGCACTACACTAGCAATCCCGCCGCCGCGGAGCGGGTAAAGGGCACCTCTAAAGTTATTTACGCTCGCCCTGGACGATGCGATCCAGGATCATGGCGCAGAACAAGATGGCGAAGCCGGCCAGAATCCCCTGACCCACATTGGCATATTGCAAAGCTTCCAGCACATCCTCGCCGAGTCCTTTAGCGCCGATGAGCGAGGCCACCACCACCATGGCCAAACTCAGCATGATGGTTTGGTTGATGCCGGCGCGGATGGATGGGCCGGCCAGGGGTAGATCGACGCGGGTCAGTAAATACCACTTGCTGGCGCCATAGGAGATGGCCGCTTCGCGCACGTTCTCGGGCACGCCCCGCAACCCCAGTACGGTAAGGCGCACCACCGGTGTGCCGCCAAAGATCATGGTGGTAACGACGGCGGCTGGTTTGCCGGTGCCGAAAAATGCAATCACGGGGATCATGAACACAAAAGCCGGCATGGTTTGCATGAAATCCATGATGGGCCGGATGAACGCATAGAAGCGCGGCCGCCGCGCGCAGAACATTCCCAGGGGAATACCGATGGCGATGGACAAACACGCCGCCGTTCCCAATAGCGCCAGTGTGGTCATGGCTTTTTCCCAAAAGCCCAGCAAACCCATATAGGCGAGGAAGGCACCGGAGAAGATCGCCGCGCGCAGGCCCGCCGACAGCGCCGTCAGCAAGACGATAAAACTGGCGATCACCATCCACGGTGTTGTTACGAAAATGATTTCCAGGCCATCGAGTACGAAGCGGATGACGGTAGTAACGGCATCGAATAGGGTTTCGCCGTTGCGCACGCAAAAATCGAAAAACCATTCGACCCCTTTGATGCTCTCCAACCGTATAAACCCCTCGGTTGGGAACGCCATCAGAACGCCGTAGGCACCGGGAAAACTGTAGTGAGTAACCGTCGCTCCGATGACCAGCAACGTGAATCCGACACTCAGACCGATATGCCACGGCGTCATCCCTTTGCCAATGGACGGATTCGAGAGCCACTCCGAGAAGCGGCGTTCGAGCAAGCGGTTAGCCATTACCGCTTGTGCCAGTTTGATAACCAGCAATGCCAGGGCGCCGGCCAAAGCTATCCAGACGCCGGACGCTTCCAGTTGTTCGGCTTCCAGGCGAATGCCGCCGATGGCGTCCTCCAACGACTGTACGGTCCGCTGGTAAACGTCGATCTTGCCGGAATTCTTTTCGATGGCCGCGGCTAGCTGTTGGCGGCGAAGTTCAAGGGTGCCTTCGATTTGGCCGATGCGGTGCCAGGCAGCAGCGGCCAGATCGCCGAATAAGCCCCGTATCACCTGTACCCAGGCGAATGTCTCCAAGATAAGGAACGCGAGGCCCCAATTCCACATGCCGCGCATGCCGTACCAGATCGGTCCGAGTAAGCCGGCGCCCAGGTTGAAGGTCCAGACAAAACGGGCATCGGCGCCAATCTTGCGAAACGCCGCCACATAGTAGCCGGGGCGTGTAACCACGAAGTCACGGGTGAGCCGCGCCCGCTCGGCGGTGATGTTCTGCGCCGAGTTTGTCTCTGCGGGCGTATTGCTCACGCTACATCCGCTCCTTCGATGACGGTGCGCAGGATGTCCCGTGACGTGACGATGCCCACGGTTTGCTCAGCGCGCGTCACTGCGATAGGTGATTCGTCGCCGATGGCCATGTTGATGAGCGAACTCAAGCTCTCACTCTCCGGTACCTGTCGCAGGTCGCCGCCAAGCGGGCCATGGGTGTGTACGAATTGTGCCACCGGTGTCATGACGGCATTGGCTTTGACGATCTTGAGCCGCGATATGCCGGCGACGAAGTCGGCCACGTAATCGTCCGCCGGATGCATGACGATATCCTCGGCGGTCCCGATCTGCACCACAGCGCCGTCGCGCATGATGGCGATGCGGTCACCTACCCGTACCGCCTCGTCCAGATCATGGGTGATAAATACCGTGGTTTTGTTCATCTTCGCCGATAGCTTGATGAACTCATCTTGCAGTTGCCGCCGAATCAACGGGTCTAGCGCGCTGAACGGTTCATCCATCAGCAGCACATCGGGATCGGCCGCCAGCGCCCGGGCCAAGCCCACCCGCTGTTGCATCCCTCCGGACAGCTCGTGGGCGAATTTGTTGCCCCAGCCATCCAACTCGACTAGCGACACGATCTTCGCCGCGATGCGCATACGTTCATTTTTGTTGATCGCGCGAATTTCAAGCGGCATGGCGATGTTGTCCAGCACCGACCAGTGCGGCAGCAGTCCGAAGTTCTGGAACACCATGGCCACTTTGTGGTTACGAAAAGTCTGTAGCGCCGGGGGCTCCAGGGACATCACATCGACGCCATCGACGATCACCGATCCAGCGGTGGGTTCCAGCAGCCGGTTGATATGGCGGACCAGGGTCGATTTGCCGCTGCCCGACAGCCCCATGACGCAGAATATCTCGCCGCGCTTGACGGCCAAGCTCACATCCGCAACACCCACCACGGCATCGTGCTGCTCCAACAATGCTTGTTTGGTGAATGCCCCGCCACGGGCTACATTGAGGACGTGCAGAGGGTTGGCGCCAAAGATCTTCCAAACGTTGGCGATTTCGATGGCAGTATCGGACATGACGCAAAGGGGTGGGATGGTTATTTGCAAGCAAGGCCACCAGCCGCGAACGGTGGTGGCCATTATCCGTCAAGTTTGGCCGCGGGCGAGATCAGCCCGCGGTGCACGCATCCCTCAAAGACCGAGCCAGGCGTCAACCCGCGCGGAGTTAGTGTTTACCCACTGCTTTGCCACATCCGCCGCCGGACGCCCCTTGCCCGAGATCTCGAAGGCGAAACCGCTGACGTCATCGGCGTTCAAACCGAACCGGCCAAGGAATTCAAAGATAGCGGGAGAGCGGTCCTGCAGGGATTTCGAATAAGCGATCTGGACGTTCTTCAACGCATCCTTGGTCATCACTTTCGATTCTTCATACCAATTCGGTGAATCCGATGGTTGCAGCATTTTGTACTTGGCCGGATCGAATTGCGGCTCGCTGACCATGACCACGTCGAACATGTACCAGATCGCGTGGGGTTTATAGCAATAGAAACCATACCCTTCACCTTTGGCGATGGAGTCCTTTACTCTGGCGGTTTTGACGCTCTCCTCGGCGCGGATGGGTTCGATGAAGGGCAATAGATCGTAGTCACGGACTTTGACTTGATTGACGTTAGCCGAGGCCCAGCCCGGGGCGCCTATCCACATCTCGCCCTTGCCGTTACCGTCGCTGTCCATGGCTGCCGCCACATCCGGCCGCCCGAAATCGGCGATGTCGCTGATGTTGAGTTTCTTGGCGAAGTCCTTGGATACACAAAAACCCTGGTTGCCTGCGTAAGAGTTTTGACTGAGTTGAACGGTACCGGCGCCGTCCACGTATTTTTTAGTGAAGCTCTCCTGATTGGGCAGCCACACATCGGGGTGTACGTCAATGTCGCCTTTGCCCTGATGCATCGCCTGGAAAATGGTGGCGTTATTGCCAGGCACCAATTCCACCTGTCCACCTATACGTTCTTCCACCACAACTTTTAACAAGTTGGCGATGGCCTGCGCGCCGGTCCAACTCGGCACGCCTATGGCGACTTTTTCCGCCGCTATCGCCGGTACCGCTATCAAGCCTAGGGCTATCCCCCCCAGCAATCCAACCGTTGTTTTCTTTAGGGTCGTTTTCTTCATGATCGTCCTCCGTCTATACACTTTAGTGAGATTATCGTTATGGCACATTGTTGTGGCCGGGCATGACTGCGCCGCATTGCGTGCTAGCACTGTTGCATAAGGGCATCTTTAATAATGCACTTTTTCCGCGATTGCGGCGTCAGCGCCGTGCTCCAATCTCAGGTATCATCTATACACTGCGGTTGCGCGCGCGGTGCTTCCTCGCACTCACGAAACAATGACTATTTTTAGCAGGCGCCCATAAGCAAATAACGCCGCGCAGCCTCCGCTGTGCAAGAATAGAACATTATTGCCGCTGGCGAAGAAGCCTGAACGGGCAAGCCCTAGCATGCCAGCAAAGCTTTTGCCCGAATACACCGGACCCAACAGCACACTCTCTATGCGGGCGGCAATGGCTCTATGCGGGCGGCAATGGTAATGGCCTCCCGCAGTGGCGCTAGCGGGGATGGCGTAGCCCTCGCCCATGTAACCATCGTCCACCTGCACGGCTGCCATAGCTACCCCTGCCGGTCCGGGCTGCACCGCGGACGAGCCCGGTACAGTGGTCCCGCTCAATCCGGAAGTTGATGCCGCCGCACATCTGCGAGAGCCGCGCCATGGGTTCCAGCGGGGCCGGCTGGTGACATAGATTGACGCGGGGAGAGGATTGACGCGGGGAAAGCGAGCCAGCCGGCAAGGCGGTTACCAACAAGGCGAACCTACTACTTCTGAAGAAGAGAGAGTATCGCGCTCGAACACCGAATTGGGCTGGTTCTAACTAAACGCTCTGGCGCGCAGCGCTTTGGCGTGTAACATTTACTGTACTCACAGTAGCCTCTACACCGGTCTCAACCCAGGCGTAGCCGACCGCTAGGCCGCTTTTTGTTACGGAACCCTTGCCGACGTGCCTGAAACTACGCCTTATTGGTGGAACGCCATTCGCCCGCCCGCCCTGTTCATGCAACCGGTGCCCCAGCGTTGTGATGTCGTCGTGGTGGGGGCGGGCTACGCCGGCCTGTCGGCGGCGCTGACCCTGGCCCGGGCTGGCCGCAACGTGCACGTGTTCGATCGCATGCGTCCAGGTGAGGGAGCCTCCACTCGCAACGGCGGTATCGCCAGCGGTGCGCTGCGGCCAAGCTTTGCCAGTCTTATCGAAAAACTCGGTGTCGATCGGGCCCGTACCATCTATCTGGAAGCGAAAGTCGCGCGGGAAGACTTGGCTGATTTCATCACGCGCGAGGGCATCAAATGCGACTATCAGCTCGTGGGCCGCTTTACCGGCGCGTCTTATCAGCGCGATTTCGACGGGCTGCGCATTGATGCGGAGCTACATCAGAAGCACTTCGGCATCAATACCGAGCTTGTCACGCCGGGCAATATTCAGCGCGAAATCGGCACCGATCGGTATTTCGGTGGTGTGGTCAGGCCGGATATCGCTGGCTTACATCCGGCGAAGTTACATGCCGGAATGCTGGCCCTGGCCCGCCAAGCGGGCGCCACGGTTCACGGCGAGACCGCCGTTACCCGGCTTCAGAGCAATGGCAACGGCTTCGACTTGCGGACCCTGCGTGGCCCCATTCGCGCGCGCCATGTGGTCGTTGCCACCAACGGCTATGGCGACCGTTCGAATCGATGGTTGCGCAAGCGCTTGGTACCCGTCGCCAGCCGCATCATCGCGACCGAAGCCATTACCGGGGCGCTCATGGATGAACTGATACCACAGCGGCGCATGCTGGGAGAAACCCGCAATCTCTATCACTACTTCAGGCCATCGCCAGACGGTAGCCGCATTCTATTCGGTGGCAGGTGCCCCAATCCCAGGTCCAATCCATTAGCGGGTACGGACAGTCTGCGCCGCGAACTGGTACAACTGTTCCCGCGCCTGTCCGCTGCCGGTATCTCCCATTCTTGGTTCGGTTATGTAGCATACAATCGCGATTCCTTGCCACGGTTGTTTGTCCACGACGGAGTGCACTACGCGGCGGGATTTTGTGGTTCCGGTGTCGTATGGGCCCGTTGGCTGGGATTAAAAGCCGCCTTGCACATTCTTGGCGATCCCCAAGCGCAGTCCGCGTTCCACGAAAGAGCACCCAAGGCCGTGCCACTCTATAATGGCAATCCTTGGTTTTTACCTATGGTTACGGGATGGCTGCGCTTCAAAGACGGGTTAGCGGAGCGCGGTTCGAAGCGGATATAGCGGAGTGAAGTCCTATGCGAGTCGAGATCGAATACTGCATGCAGTGAAACTACGAACCTATGGCTCTCCGTGCGAGAAAATGGTTCGATGCGAAGAGCGCTGATGTCACCCTCATCAAGGGCGGTGGCGGTGTCTTCGAGGTTACCGTTAACGGCACTCTACTGTTCTCCAAAAAGCAGCTTGGCCGGTTTCCCACCGACGATGAGCTGCAGGGCATGGCTGGAGACTAGAGGGCGCCTGGACAGTGCTCTTGCGTGGGCTTCATCCCAGTTGGTCTATCGAGAACCGCGGCAGCCGTGCGCAGCGAACGTGCGGACGAGTTCGCGCTGTCTTTCCACATCGCCGACCAACCATTGGCATCGCTGCACCCAATTGGCATCGCTGGTGGCGCTCTCCAGCACCTGAACTAGCGATTCGCCAGGGGCGATCAGTGCTTTTAACCGATCCACACCCTGATTGGCGGCTGGCTGATCGCTCCATTGGCTGGCGCCATCCTGGAGCCGCGGCGTTCGCCCGGCCCGTTCGCCCGACCTAAGTGGCAGCCACCTTCGGCGTGGGATCATCGAAGATAAGGGCGGCGGCCTGGCCGATGGTGCGTACTTCTGCGTCTTCCAGCAGTCCTAGCTGGCGCAATTCTTCATGGCACCGCGGCAGATTATAGTGGGGTATCGCCGGATACAGATGATGCTCGATGTGATAGTTGACGTAGTGCGGAAACATCAATCCGAGTAGCCAACGCGGCCCCAGGTTGGTGCGCGATGCCGTGAGTGTAGAGCTTGTGTCCGTCACAGCACCATGCTCCAAGATGCCCCTGAAGCGCAATAAAGCTTGCAAAGAAGTGAGTAACGGCAGTAACCAGAGCACCAGGTACTCGACGCCAAACCCCAACGCAAAAGCTATGCTGGGTGCGCCTATATGGAACAGAACCACTACCCAACGATCGCCTATGGCCTCCTCGCGCAACCGCGGCGAGGTGTCGTCCAGGGGTCTTGCCATAGAGGGCGCACCGAAAAAATAAGCATAAGTCTTCGGTGCCGTCAGACCCATCAGATCGCGGGCCAGCTTTTTCAACAGATAAAGCCGGCCCCGCGGATAGCCGCCGTGGATCGGCATATCCGGATCGCTTTTGCCGTAGAGATCGTTGTGATGCAGCCGGTGAACGACCCGGTAGCTGCACATGGAAACGCCTACGATGGAACCCAAAAACCGCCCCGCCACATCGTTGAGAGTACGGTTTTTAAATAATCGGTAATGAGCCGCATCGTGGGCCAACACAAAACACGCTTGCTGCCTCGAGGTGATTAAAACCAGGGCCGGGATCACCACCCATGGCGACCACCAGATCACGGCTGCCATGATGGTCAAAGCGAGCAGTGAGAGCGTCACTGTTACCGACACCCACGCCAGGCCGTCATGCATCCGGGTCAACTCAGCCAACACGTCTTTGGGCAGTGGCCGTCTTCGCCGGCCATCGCCGTGAAACTCTTCCCCTGCTTGCATGGTTAACCGCCTAGGTAATACTTATGGGCCAATACTTATGGGCCAACTGGCCAACACCTGCGGTAGTTTAACTCTAACATCGCGCCCGCACGATGCATCCGACTGGTGCATTATGGACAGTTAATGTGGCGACAGCGAAGGTCAAGGAAATACTCGATGAATCTTTTCGACTTAAGCGGCAAAGTAGCCATCGTTACCGGTGGCAACGGCGGCATCGGTCTCGGCATGGCGCGGGGTATGGCCAGGGCGGGCGCTTCCATCGCAGTGGCAGCGCGCAATGCGGTGAAGAATGCGGCCGCCGTAGCGGAGTTGGACCCATTGGGCGCTGGACGCTGCATCGCCGTCGAGGTAGATATTACCGACAGTGCCAGTATCAGCAGCATGGTCGAAGCGGTAGTCCGCCAACTCGGCGGCATCAACATCCTCGTCAACAATGCCGGCACTAATATCCGCCAGCGGCCAGAAGCGTTAGCCGAGGCCGACTGGCACACGGTTATCAACACTAATCTTTCGAGCGCGTTTCTTTGTAGCAAAGCCTGCTATCCGTCGCTGCAAGCGGCCGGCGGTGGCAAAGTGATGAACAATGGCTCCATGCTTTCCATCTTCGGCTCGCCGTGGGGCCCCGCGTACGCCGCCAGCAAAGGTGGCATGGTCCAACTCACCAAATCCTTGGCCACGGCATGGGCCGCCGACAATATCCAGGTGAACTGCTTCTTACCCGGATGGATTGACACGGAGTTGACCCAGCGGGCGAGACAAGACGTCGATGGCTTGCATGATCACGTACTCAAGAGGACCCCGGCCGAGCGCTGGGGTCATATTGACGACTTCCAAGGCATCGCCGTATTTCTGGCGAGCGCCGCTTCCGATTTCGTGACGGGTGCGGCGATTCCGATCGACGGTGGTTTTTCGGTCAACATTTGACCATCGGCGCGAGGGACGATGGGCCCCGGATCGCAGCACAAACGCCACTAGGGCGGTGTTTCGGTGATCGCCTCATGCCGACGGCACGAAGGTACTAAGCGAATAAAAAGCATCTTAAAAAAATGCACTTTTTCCGCGATGGCGGCGTCAGTTCCGTGCTCGAATCCTCAGGTATCACCTATACACTGCGGTTGCGCGCGCGGTGCTTCCTTGCACTCACGAAAAAATGACTATTTTTGGCAGGTGCCCTAAACACCAACTGAACGAACCACATCTGCCACCGCTGACTGAAGCGCCTGCAGTGCATTTTTATCATAAGCAGGGGTAAGCCCCACCTTGAGTGACTCGGCGTAAGCGCGCCTGGAACAGCGCATGATGAGGCCCGCATTGACTTCGATCTGAATGGCCTGCAGCGGCTGTTCGGCCCTGCCGAACCGGCGTACCACGGCACCGCCCCTATAACCCGATAAGTCTGCCGTGCAGGCAAAACCATGTCCTCTTAACACCTGCTGCACTGCATGGGTGAGATCAGGATGACAATACTTGCCCAGCCCAGTGCCTAGTACCACTTCATAGCCGTCCAAGCGCCGGGGGCTGCCGGTGTGACCATCAATGAGCAACGCTTGTCCCGCTGCCGCCAGCCAGCTATCCGTGTGAGCTTCAAGGGCAATGTAGTAGGGATCATAAAACCGGCACAGCCACCACTGCGCCCGTGCTGGCGACAGGGGCCATTTGAGCACCGGGTTGTTATAGAGGGTGTGAGTCCTGAACACACCCTTCTTTGAACGCACCTCGCCGTCCTTGCACTGGAAGTCATCGCGGCGGCGGTTCAAGTCCACGAACAATCTGGAGTAGGGCGTTGCGATAACGGTGGCCCCCTGCCGGTGTAGCTCACCGTAAATCCGATCGGCGAAAGCATCTGCGTATCCGAAGCGAAAAGAGCGGTACATCCGATCAGCATAGTCCTCATCGGTAATACACGGTAAGGGAGCGCAACCGAAATGGGGAATGCTGACGATTACGGGTACGGCCTGCCCCGGAGCAGGTAAGCGGATAATGGGAAAATCGGCGGTCACGGACCGGCTGTTACGGACAGTCGCCGGCATAGGCGCCAAAAAAGAAAATGCCGGGAAAAAGCGCGCCTAGGACCAAGCCTAGCCCGCAGCGGACTGGACGGGAAGCGGTGAGCTTACTGATCGCGCAGCTTCGGATCGAGTACGTCGCGCAGGGCATCGCCAAAAAGGTTAAAACCGAACACGGCCAGGGAAATGGCGATGCCGGGGAATATGGGCACCCAAGGCGCAGATTCGGCGAATTCCTCGGCGCCCGAACGCAGCATCAACCCCCAGGCCGGCGTCGGCTCCTGCACCCCCAATCCAAGGAAGGTCAACGATGCCTCAGCCAAAATAGCTTGCCCTAGAAAAGTGGTCCACATGATGAGGAACGGCGCGATAACATTGGGCGCCATGTGCCGCAACACGATGCGATGGTGGCCGAAGCCGCAGGCCCGGGCCGCATCCACATAAGGGATCTCGCGGATGGATAGTGCCGTAGAGCGCACCACCCGGGCGCAGTTGGGCAATAGCGGTATGGTGATGGCGAGCATCACATACCAAATGGAATCGGTACCTAAAACGGCAACGATGGCCAGCGCCAGAATAATGCCGGGGAAAGCGATGAGTACATCGACCACCCGCTGCAAGAGAATATCGACCTTACCGCCGAAATAAGCGCTGGTAACCCCTACCAGCAATCCGCCCAGAGCCGCCGCCGTGGCACAGACGAAACCGACCAGCATGGCGGTGCGTGCGCCCCAGACGATGCGCGAGAAGATATCCCGGCCGAATTCATCGGTGCCTAGCAGATGCGCCGCCGCCGGCGGGCTGAACATAGCATCGAAATCATTCTCCTCCGGATCGTATTGCGCGATTTCCGGGGCGAATATGGCCGCGAAGATCATAACGATCACCACCAGCAAACCCGCCGCGCCTAGCGGTTGACGTTTGGCCATGGAACCCAGCCTGTAGAGCAAGGGCCGGCGATCGACAACGTCTTCTTCGAATGCGGCTTGGGAGCCTAGTACTGCCATGGGGCTCTTTCCTGTTAACTTCATGGGGCCTTGAGGAGCGAATCACTCAGGCGGCCTATTAGCTATAACGAATGCGTGGATCCAACCAACCGTAGACGATGTCTATGAACAAGTTGGTGATCACGAAGACGAAGACGACGAGCATGACCAGCGCTTGGGTCATGACGTAGTCGTGCGCCCCCACCGAATCGACGAATAGTTGGCCTAGACCGTTCAAGTTGAACACCTGCTCAGTCACCACTAAACCGCCGATCAGGAAGGCGAATTCGATACCGATAAGAGTAACCACCGGCAACATGGCATTTTTTAGCGCATGGCGAACACGGATAACACGTTCGATGAGCCCTTTGGCCCGGGCGGTGCGAATATAATCCTCGCGCAGCACCTCCAGCATGGCCGAGCGGGTCATGCGGGTGATAACGGCGGAGGTGCGGTAACCCGTCGCCAATGCCGGCCAGATAAGTTGTGAGAGGTTGTAGAGCGGATCTTCCCAAATCGGTTTGAAGTCAACCGGCGGCATCCAAGGTTCACCCAGCACATTTTGCGTGAACACCAAGATGAATAAGATAAACATGATGCCCAACCAAAATGACGGCACCGCCACCCCAGCGATGGCGATGGTCCGCACCAGGTAATCCACCCAGGTATTTTGATGAATGGCTGACAAGACCCCTAGTGGTAGGGCGATGATGATAGACACTATCGTTGTCATGACCGCTAACTGCAGCGTTAGCTGAAAGCGCAAACTCACCTCATGACCGATGGTTTTGCCGGTCCACATGGAGTTACCCGGATTGAAGGTCACCATGCCGACCATGAAATCGGTGAATTGAACGGCGATAGACTTATTGAGTCCTAGCTCTTCGCGGCAGATCTCGAATTGCTCTTCGCTGACCGCGGCGCCTTCGCCGCCTAGCTTGACATCGCAGATATCGCCTGGCACCAAGCGCATCAGGCAAAACACCAATACCCCCGCCCCAAACAGCGTCGGGATCATCAGGAGCATCCGATTCATGACGTATTTGTACATAGAAGCGCTTACCGAATCGTACCGGTGACGAACTGGCGCCGAGGACCGGCGTGGCTAGGCGTTCGAACTCAATTCCCCCGGCGCCAAACACCCCGGCGGCGGGTAACCCGCTGCCGGGGTGGCGGTTCAACTCAGAGATCCAGCCAGACTTGATCCAGATGCTGGTTCAGGTAGTGGCTCGGAGCGATCTTCCAGCCCTTCACGTAGGAGCGGTGGGGGTTGATCTTGTTCCACCACAAGGTGAGCCCCTCGTGGGCGCCGTCCTGGATAACGATTCTCTCGAACTCACGCATGATGGCGCGCTGCTCGTCGAGGTCGTTGGACTTGTTCATCTTCACGAACAGGTCTTCCAGTGCCTGGTCCTCATAGTTGCCCCGGTTGTTCGGCGCTGAACCCAGATATTTGGACACGTCGATCAACGGGTTGACGATGGACTGACAGTTGGCGTCGGTCACACCTTCGAACTCATGGCTGCGCATCGCTTTGAACCACTGCGGTGTGGGTACCACGTGCTGCTTCACCTTGACACCGATCTTCTTCCACTCACCGATGAGCCAGGTACCGATGTAGCGGTAAGGCTGATCACTGGCGCGGTTGGTCAAAGTGAACTTCAGCTTGGCATGACCAGCCTCGGCCAACAGCTTCTTGGCGGCGGCGCGGCTCGCCTCGATATCCGCCCAGAAGCCTTCGAGCTTTTGCAACTCTTCCTTGCTGGCGGCCAACGGATGGCTTGGGAAGACGATACCCGCAGCGGTTTTCACGATAGCGATCTGAGACAAGCTCTTCTCCGCCGCCCAGCGATCGACCGCCAGGTTCAGCGCGCGGCGTACACGCACATCCTTGAACGGACCCCAGCCATGGTTCAGGGTGTAGAGCAGGCCGCAGTTCCAGTCACTGGTTTGTACGGTGATGCCCTCACCCAGGGCCTCGACTAGAGAATCACGCTGCTTCGGCGGAAAGCCGCGGAACTCGATGGCGGCACGGTTGCCGCGTATGGCTTGCACGCGGTTAGCCATCTTCGGCGCGGAAATGGACTTGAAGCCATCAAGGTACGGCTTGCCGTGATGATGATAACCCTGGTGGCGCTTGCCTTCGACGAAAGCGCCCGGCTGGTGTTGCACGAAGGAGAACGCGCCGGTGCCATTGACGTTCTTTTGGTGCCACTTGTAGCCGTATAGAGGATCTTTATCCGCCGGATCCTGACGCTCTATGTCTTTCTTGGCGTAGACAAAGTTAAACGGCATGCCAGCGGCACCGATGAACGCACCGGAGGGATATTTCAGCTTGAACACCACGGTGTAGTCATCGGGGGCGGTGACCGAATCGACCATCTTGAAGAAGGCGACACGCGAGCTGCGCACACCTTCCGGCGGGAAAATGATCTTTTGGAAAGTAGCCACGATATCGTGGGCAGTCAACGGTGTGCCGTCATGGAAACTCACGTTCTTACGAATGTTGAAGGTATATCGCAGACCATCAGAGCCCGGATCACCGGCCAGCGGCACTTCGCCATAACACAGATCGCAGACAAAATCGGTCGGCGATTGCGGGTTATCGGGGTTGATCCGGAACAGCAGGCTGTAGAATGGCCGGATCGGGTGAATCATGCCAAACGTGGTTTCGGCATGACCGTCGTAGCTCGGGATCTTCGAGCCCACAACGAAGTTGAGAACACCACCGCGCTTGGGTTCTTGTGCCATTGCTGGCGCCGCCGACCAAAGCGCGAGCGCTGAGCCTAGGCTTGCGGCGAGTACGCTCTTAGTGAGCTTTGAGTTCATCGTTTTCCTCCTAGGGCCTGTTAGAACTAAATGTATGATAGATTTCGCGTATGGAAATCACCGCATCGCAATTTAACATTATTCAAAAACCTCTTTCTGTTCAAAGAGATAACGTCAAAATACCCAATTTACTGGTGTTGAACGCCATTTTGTATGTCGCTGAGCACGGTTGCAAGTGGCGAGGTTTGCCGAAAAAGTTTGGCCATTGGCACGGCATTTATACTCGTGCCAATCGCTGGGCGAGTTCTACGAAGGACTTGCAACGGTGGTTACGCGTGATGGTGTCGTGCATGGTTTTCCACAGCCGTTCAATCTGATTGACCCACGGTGAGTAGGTGGGCTGAAAGTAGAGGCGGCACTTCGGATCCGCGCTCAACCAGCGCTGGGCCTTTTCGCTCTTGCGGATGATGGAATTGTCGAGAATGCTCGACCCCCACCCGCTTGCCGGTATGCGCATGCAGCGCACCGGCAACGTAGTGTTTGTGGTTGTGCCCCGGTGTCGGCACGCCAAACGGCTGGCCGCGCCGGGTCCAACAGGCGTCGATACGCCGATTGAAGTCGATATCGGCCTCATCAAAATAGAACGTCTCGTGGTGCTGGCGCCGCCTCAAAGCGCGGCGGATAGCTCGCATCTTGCGATTCTTTCCCCGGTCTGGGCGAACCCGCACCGGCCGAGTTCGCCGCCACACAAAGCCCAGGTGCGGCAATAGCCGGCGTAGCGTCGAAGAATGAATGGTGCGGTTGAACTGGCGAGCCACTGCCAACGCCAGCAACTGCGCAGTCCAATCCGTTCGAAGGTAGCCGAACTCACTCGGTGAGGCGTTGAGCCACTCGTTGATTTGATTGACCACCTCATCGGTCACGGTCCAGCATTCGCGGCCCCGCGCTGCGGGCACCCACCGGCCTCTGCGTATTGCCAGATGCCACTCACGCCAACCCTGGACGGTCGAGCGTGCGGCACAGATCAGCCGCGCCGTCTCGCTCACGCGGCGCCCCGTGTGTACATGCAGCATGGGCCACTGTCGTAAGCGCGGTCTCCGATCGGTCGTTTGGGCGGGTCGGATATGAATCCAGTAGCCAGTGTTGTTTCAACGAGCGTGACTTCATGGGGCGACGCACAACCGACGCTCATGGCGATAGGAAGACCCGTGCTGTGTGCCACCGCCATGAGTTTCGAACCCTTGCCCCGCTTAGTTTTACCAACGCCACAGCCCCTTTTTTAACACTGGCAAACGTACCGTCTATGAAACATTCTTCTACATCGATTTTCCCTCTATCGTATAGGTCTTGGGCTAATGTACGCACTATCTTGGATAATGTGTCATTCTCAACCCAGCGTTGGAATCGCCTATGACAAGTCTGGTATAATGGAAACCGTTCAGGTCAATCTTTCCATCGCGCCCCTGAGCGCAAAATCCACAAATCCCGTTCAGTATGGCTCGGTCATCGCAACGCGGGCGACCCCGGCCATCAGTACGGACAGGGGGAGATGGGAGTAGTGGTTTCAATATCTTCCATCGTTCATCTTGTAGTTCTTCTCGACGTGGCATAGGTGTCCTCCAGTTAGGTAACCGGGTAAACATTATTTCACATAAGGACACCTCTAAAAATGCACTTTTTCCGCGACTGCGGCGTCAGCTCTGTGCTCGAATCCTTATGTATGACCTATGCGCTGCGGTTACGCGCGCGGTGCTTCCTTGCACTCACGAAAAAATGACTATTTTTAGCGGTGCCCATTGGTTAAGCAGCGCCTATGCAATTCAAGCATGCGCTGGAAGGAGGCTGGGGCTCAAGCAGTTCTCTCATTGCGTGGATTCACACACGGATGCTCGTTGGAATCAATTTTGGCGTAAGCTCGATCAATATGGGTTTGATTGAGCTGCTTAAATACATCATATTGAGAGCGTACCCGTTAAAGAAGTCATAAGGGTCATCGGCGGGATGGCGCACGGCTAACCGATTACAGTGAGGAATTCACCGTGCAAGCCGCTAAACAAGAAGCGCTCAACACCACCAACCAACTGCCGGAAAATACCGACATGGATGAGATCATGTACCGGCTTTATGTGCTGAATAAGATCAGGAAGGGACAGGAGGCCGTGGAACAAAGCCAGACCGTCACCAGCGAGGAGTTGAAGCGGGAAATTGATTCATGGTGATCTGGTCGCAACCGGCCAGGGCTGATTTACGTTCCATCCATGATTTCATCGCTCACGATTCCCGCTTCTATGCCAAGAAGGTTGTTCAGGATATCCGAGAGAAGACCGATATTCTGGAACAGCTACCCAAGGCCGGAAAGAAGGTGCCGGAACTCAATGAGGATGCGGTCAGGTAGGGCACGCTCTTAAAATAATGTACTCATCTGTCGATAGTTGAGTTATAATCTGGTCTCCTTTGTCAAGAGATGAATACCCATTATGAGCCATGCAGAAATAGTCAAGCGCAGTGATGCAACGGTTACCTTGCAAGTCACCATTTCTTTAGATCCTAAATCGATGCTTCGCTCCGAAGAAGCGATTCGTGATGCGTTGAATAATGTAGGTTGTTTCACTGCTGTCCCATAAACTTTCATGAGAATGTAAACTGCATCTGTACCTGAGTTTCAATAGGGCCTGGCGGATCTTCTGGCTCTTCCCTTCTTTAAGTGGGTGGTTTAGCATAATCTAAAACACTCAATGCAAAGATGCATCAATGCGCGACAAGAAACTCTATTCTCAAATACCTAGGTATTGAAACACCCTGGTTCGTGTCTGATGTCGAGCTGTCCCTGCAGGCGTAACAGGTTAAAGTCTTTATTGAGCACACTGGCAAAAAAGGCTGCCAATGCCGTGTTTGCGCTAAGCCCTGTCCGGGTTACGACCACATTATCCAGAAGTGGCGGCATTGGGATACCTGTCGGTTCCAAACTATCCTCGTCGCCCGTGTTCCCCGTGTCCAATGCCCTGAACACAAGGTGTTGGCCATTGACGTCCCTTGGGCTGAATCAGGCTCCCGATACACAGCCCTGTTCGAAGCCTTGGTCATTGACTGGCTCAAAGAGGCAACAACCAAGGCTGTTGCACGACAAACGAAGCTTAGCTGGAACGCCATTGATGGTATTGGGCAACGTGCCGTGAGGAGAGGTCTTGCTCGCAGGAATGCCCAATCTCCAAAACGACTAGCTGTCGATGAGACCTCTTTTCAAAAGCGCCACGAATACGTCACAGTAGTGACTGACCACGATAAAGGCGTCGTTATCCATGTCGCTGATGAGCGTAAAAGCGACAGCCTCAATGAGTATTTTGATACGTTGGCGGATGACGCTAAAAAAGGTATTGAATGTGTGACGATGGATAGGTCTAAAGCTTATATCAAGTCAGTCAGGCAAAATGTTCCCGAGGCAGACCGGAAGATAGCATTTGATAAATTCCATATTGCCCAGTCCCTCGGTAAAGCGGTCAATAAGGTTCGCATGGAAGAGAATAAAACCCTTATAAGCAAGGGTGTAGAGTGGCTAAAGGGAACTCGTTACAACGGGCTGACAAACCCTGAGAACCTGTCTAAAGAGCAGTGGGATAACTTTGAACCACTGAGACACTCAAC
>WLWG01001786.1_pt1 | contig 18137 bp, 30 predicted proteins | sample 6712871 | NCBI WGS metagenome assembly WLWG01 (sample SAMN12718693, study PRJNA515312) | sponge metagenome | isolation source: marine sponge | host: Mycale hentscheli | place: New Zealand: South Island, Marlborough, Capsize Point | collected 2003-05-01
AGGTTCAAATATCCCCCACGTAGTTATAGCTGAGTAGTCAGCAGTTTCTTTTTTTGAAAATGCAGTATCATAACTTTGTATGACGTGTAGTAATTTAGGTAACTTCTCTTGATCCCAGTCTTGCCACCAATCTCTTTTGATAATGGCACCTTCTTCTGAAGTTGGGTCCTGCATGTATTGTGCGTTCCAGTTTTTAGTTGAGATAGAAGCTTTAACTGCATCAAGGTCTTCTTTGTTCCAGTATTCTGGCCACACAGGTTCATCGTTTGGAAGTATGGCAGGGAATTCTATAACTTTCCATTTATCTGCTTTAGGCTCTGATTGTGCCTTGATGAGCCTTCCTGTTAAATCATCCGTAGCCCATCTGGTCATGACTACACAAATACGGCCACCGGGTTGTAAACGTTGTCTGGGTCCTGAATTATACCACTCGTAAGTTCTATCCATAGCAGAGTCTGACATGGAGTCTTGTTCTGTATGTGGGTCATCTATAATTAATAAATCTGCACCACGACCTGTAATGGAACCTCCAACACCAGCTGCAAAGTATTCACCACCATGATTCGTTTCCCAACGTCCTTTTGCTTTTGAGTCTTCTCTTAGTGTTACGTCTCCAAAAATTTGTTTATATTCTTTGGTGTTCATTAAGTTTCGAACTTTGCTACCGAACCTTGAAGCTAGTTCTGCGTTGTGTGATACCTGCATAATTTTCATCTTAGGATTCCTACCAATCATCCATGCAGGGAATAGGTAAGATGCAAATTCTGATTTAGTATGTCTTGGTGGCATATTGATGATGAGCCTCTTTTCATCACCAAAAGCTATATCTTGAAAAGACTCAGATATAATTTGATGGTGCCCATAGTTTTTTGGGTCCTTTGTTTTTCTGTATATAAAATCTTGCCAGACAGCAGTTGCAAAAATTAAAAAATTATCCTGGCATAACTTGATCCACTCCAACTGCTTCTTAAAAATCAAGTCTTTTAATTCTTCTTCTGATAAATGCTCTATGTTCATACCGTTTGGGACCCTAGTATATTTGTATATCCTACTTTGTAAACCTCTTTGTCGGTCTGGCACAGACCCCCAAACGCGAATTTGCAGGTAGAAACTTGTAAATTGTATCGATCTAGATTGTGAGCCTTGCTATATGGTAGGTACACCTATGGCGCAAACGCGCCATAGGTTTGTTTATTATTATTCGGTTGGGTGTAGTGCTTGGACAAGTGTACTAAACTTTTTAAGTACATTGTCCTTGAACTCATCAACAACTGGGTTGCCAACATTTTCAAGAATGTGTTTCTCACATTCACCCATTAACAACTGAAACATAATCTCGTAGTTGAGTTGTTTCTTCTGTCCATTCTCAATAACCATGTCAGCTAGTGAGGTTGGAGTATTTGAGTTTAATTTCTCACTCAATACATTGGCGATATTAATCAAATCATTATTGGGCATTAGTATCTCCAATCGCTTTATATTCACTATACTCAATCTCTGTAGTGAATTTGTTAAACAAATCATTATGAGCAATCTTGAAATTTGCTGTCTCAAATTTCTTTCTCTTACGATTTATTTTTTGTAAGCCAAAGCTATTACCATTCTCATCTTGAACAATAATTAAGTTTTGGTTTGTTCTGTCAAAGCAATCAACAATGTTTTGTTTCATTGTATCTAACTCTTTAGATAGTCGATTTGCTTTCAGCTTTAGTTGGACATAAGACAAGATTACTTTTTTCTCATCTGTCTTTAGTCTTTTTTGTGCTTGTGTCATAAGACCTCTTTGTTAAGTTATACAATCCTTATGGATTGCTCTCTCTATGTATATCTTATCCAATCCCATTACAAGAACTAATTTAACTTTTTTTTATCTTTTTTATTAATGATATTATTAAGGGTATTAACATTAGGCTCTACCTCTAGTTGTATTACTTTCTCCAGATTTTTCACCAGCCGTGTGATGCTCTCTGTGAACTCATCTTGTGCTTGTTGTCCACTCTTACGAGAACGAGGCGAGGCGACATCAGTCGCCTCGACATTTTTAATTTTATCTTTCGGCATTACCAACTACACCAATACTCAACGACCTTGTTCTCATTAATCGCCTGTTGACAGAACTTTAGAAATTTTAAATCCTGCTCTTTGTATTCTTTAACACTTTCTTTCTGGAATTGTTGACCCCAGAAAAATCCGTCTTCTGCGTGATAATCAGAAAAACCTTTAGCGACTTGTTCTCCTAATTCATCAACGACCTCTTGTGTCATATAACAAGGTGCCTCTTGGTCAGAGTTAAATCCTAAATGTGCAAGATGTCCTTCTTGTTTTATTTTAGGATTTTGGTCAGCCCATTTCTTAGCCATGAACTCTTGAAGTCTTGCGTGTTTTCTCCAAACGAAGACTTTTGCGTTTTCCTCTTTGTCATCTTCAAAGAACTTTTCCCAATCTACTTTATGTCCTCGAAGATATGCATGTTGATCTAAACCCATTATTTTCTCCTTTGTTAGTTTAAAATAATCTCTTATCAAATCCCATATATGAACGCAACACATTTCTTTTAGAATCATTCTAAACTAGAAATTACCAATTTACCATTTGGTAGATCACGCTGCGCTGGTGGGCTCAGCTCTATCACACACTGTGCGAAGCAAGCTGTTCTCCCAACGAGACGAGAATCAAAAGGCACTGGTTAATGCGAGAACGAAAAGCCCCGTGAGCAGGATCATTGCATCAGGATAAAGAATTAGTAGCAGTATGTATAACGAGAGTACGGTCACGCCTGGCACCAGCTTCTGAGCTGCAGATGCTGCAGCTCACGTTGTTCGCTAAACGACATTACGAGTCGTCCTTCACGAGGCTATCCGCCCACGTATTTCCATTTGCAATGCACTTGGTGCTGGGCCCGCCCGTTAATGCATAAACTTTACCGGCCAGTGGTTTGTCTTCTTTCTCGAGGATGCGGTTTTCACTTCCCATGAACCCATCCTTGTTCTTTCGGTAACGCCATTTATTCTTCATCAGCATCCTCCTTCCTTTCTTCTATATCGAGATCGATTACTTCGTAATTAATTAAATGTTCATACTCTTTCGGGATGGTAACTTCTTGTACCACACCACCTTCTACACGTATCTGAATCGTCTTCATGAGGTTCTCCTTTGTTAGTTAGGGTGGACCAGTCGTGCACTAGAATGCCCACCCAGACCTTACATAAGATATCATGGGATAAATGTCAAGAGCTTTATGTAAAAAAATTTAGCACGCTGGTTCCTGATGGGAAGCCATCAGGATCACGCTGGGTGGGCTAGCTCTCTTTACAAACGAGCAACGAGAACTTTTCTCATCAACGAGAACGAGAAGTGGTTAGGTTGTCCGTGTATCCCTAACCACCCTGATGGGCGTACCATCACCAGCCCCCCGCTAACTAACAAAGAGGGAAAGAAACGAGGGGCAGGTCATAGCACGAGCTTCCACGCTGGGTGGGCTCAGGATCTGGCTGGTTACGCTGGGCCATTCGGTGTTACCGAAACGAGATCCAACGAGGTTTGTCAACGAGACGAGCTTCACGCTGCCTCCTGGAGCTTCGCCAGCATCCTTCGCTGGACCGTGGGCCATTGTAACGGGAACGAGAACGAGGCAAACGAGACCAGTGAACGAGGATCAGTGAAACTGGACACCGGTTGATACAGTTTAAGAGATCTCTTCGAGAGGGTCTCTTTGAAGATAATAACTTTACCTCCAGCCTTAATATATTTGTTAATCCACACAATTTGCCACTTATTTAATTTAGGATAATTAGCTTCATCAGATTTTAATTCTATCCAAAAAACACTGTTCTTATTAGCTGCGTGTATGTCAGGAACACCATTAATTGTTGTTGATTCTATGCGAGTTAAGTAACAATCAGCTAAACCTTTTTTAGTCTTTTGCCATAGTCTAGATTCTTGTGCTTTTACAGTCATCAATCAACTTAATTTCTTTATGTCCTTAATTACTGAGTTAGGTATTATAGTAGTATTACCAATAGCTTCAATGTCAACTCCATTATCAGAAAATGAGTAGTCTCCAAACAATCTTGTAACACCTTTTGCTTGGCTTAATAAATGACCTTTAGTAATACATACAGCAAGGTTTGACTTTTTAAGTTCATCAAAACTACTCCAGCTGCTGTTCGAGACAATATCGTACCATTCGACAGCAACCATAGGATATTTATCAATCTGATTTTTTACTTTTTTTGGTATAGCTATTTTTTTTCTCATAAGTTTTAACCTCTACTACTCCAACTGAAGTAAACATTGTGGGATTATGGAAACGATTAAATACTTTGATCCACTCAGACCAACTAGCCTTTTGTAAGTATTTTTTCGTCTTCAGATTTTGCATCGATTGTTTTGGCATTATGCCCATCGATCTTTTCTGAAAGTTCCTTGAGTTTGGTTTCAAGTTCCTCACGTGACATTCCCTCCAGTCCTGTTACTCTAACTTCTTTTCTATCTACAAAGGCTCCTGCTAATTGGCCAGATCTATATTCTGCATTAATAGCTGCTGCAAACTGATCTTTCTTTTCTGCTTTGTCAGCAAGTCTTTCAAATCTTTTGAAACGTCTGAGGTTGTCACTTTCGTATTTTTTAACTTCTTGTTCAAATCTTCTGTCGTAATATTTTGCAACATGAGGATTTATTTTTCTATTTAATAATTGTGAGGCTGTCGATCTTGCACTGTTAATATCTTTACAATCATAACCAGCTCTCTTTAAAGCCTCAGCTTGCGTAATCTGGCCATGATCTTGCACCATAATTTCAATAAACATTCTTTGTTTAGGAGTAAGATCCTTTTCAGTTCTTAATTCTTTTTTTCTTAATCCACCCATTATCTTAGTTTGTTGATGTCTCTGATTATACTTCTTCGTTCTTTAACAGACAAAGATTTGTCTTTTAACTTTGAAAAAATTGTATTTTTTATTCCAGACCTTACATCAGCTTTAGCTTGAGATCTTGTTCCACCATGTTTATTTACAATCTGTTGAGTCTTGTTGCCTGTTTTAAAATATTTCTTTGCTCCAGCTTTTATGGTGTTAGTTAATAAACCACCTAATAATTTTTTCTTTGGTTTTCTAAATTTAAATAACTTTTCTTCTTCCTTAAGTTCTATTTCTCTTACAACTTCACCTAAAGGTTTAGGAAAATTTTTACTGTGATATAGATCACTACTTCCATTTGTACCTGGTGCACCACCTTTTTTAAATTTCTTTTTAGCAATAACTTTACCAAGTGCTTTAGCTTGACCTGCATGAGCTGCAGATGCTTTTTCTAATTTACTTTTAACCATTTTAATAGTTTGTAAACCACCTTTTTTCTTTTTACTTAAAAACATTTTTTTATATAATCTCTTAGCGGATTCTTCCATTTCCTTTTTCATAAGTTTTCTTTGTTGAAATGTAAGTGGTTGAATTTGGAGTGTCTTACCTGGTTTATCAGATGCAAATCCTTTCCCATAAATAATTGGTTTTCTAAATTTTTTCTTTTCTCTTCTACCTTTTTCAATTCCTACAATCAATCTTCTTCTTGAACCTGGCTTAGCCTTAAACTCAGCAGCTCCAGTAAATTTAGTTCCTCTAATCTTTCTTTTAAAATCTGCTTTTTTTAATGACATGGGAATCACAGGGGGAGCTGTGTTAGGATCTCTTTTTAATCTTTTAACTTCAGCTTTATGCTTTTTATGAAGTCTTCTAAATCCTTCCTTAACTGTTTTAAATATTATTCCCTTCATAATTTTATTATATAGATTATTTCATCACAAAGTAACTCCTTGAAAAACTTCTGATAGCGTTCCCGCAAGACTGGTGTATCCAAGATACACCATAGATACACCATAGATACACCACTAAAATAGCCTAAAAGTGTTGATATTATTGAATAATAATCGATTAGATACATCAGATACACCACTATTACCCCTTGGGGTACTTTTTATTACTCACTAGTCTGAGATATCTATATAGTATAATTTCCGTTGTCCCGTGGCCGGTGTTCCTGTATACTTAATCTGTGAATAATTCATTATTTACATTACTCAACCCCAGGGGCATCTTATCATTTTTGCTCTCTATTAATATAACTTCTCCTGGGGTCAAATTTCTAAGACCACCATGACTACCTAACTTTCACTTTTTCCGAAAAAATTCTCTTCTTAACTTCAGCCCTTTCTTCCTTAGTCTTAGCGTTCCTGTAGGCCTTATAATACTCACGATAACTAATCCATGATTTCTGTACTTTAGTAAATTTAATTTTACCATCTTTAATTAATTTTACGTATTCTTCACGTACAATCGAAGGATCCATATCCGCATTCCAACACACTTCCTGAAAGTCATCACAATTACTAGTAAACCATTGATGACTATCTTGTTTCCAATAAGTCTCTCTTTTAAACCCACTACCGGACAATGAATCCTCAAATGCCTGCAGGAGTATAGCCTGAAACAACCTGATCTCAGCGGGTCGTTTTTCTTTGGTAAATTCCATAGCTAACTTAATGCCCAAATTTTTTAATAAGTTTGGTGAATAACTCATAAAACTTCTTAACGGTTGGTTTTGGATAATTTTGTGATCTTACAAATTCGTAATCATCTAAGATATTATCAATGTACTCAGTTCTCTCCTCGCCTGAGAGCTCCTCTACAAACCAAATTGTTTTATTGACTAAACCTCTAGGAATCTTTGACATCTGCATAACCACGATGCGGGAAAAGATATGGATTATGGATTGCACCGTGGCTATACATTTTCAACAACCAATTTTAAACCTTTAGCCTGAGCTACTTGTTTTCTGCCTGATTGCCATCTTTTCTCGATTTTATCAAGAAAAGACAAACTAAAATTTCCTAAACCATAGTCATTTCCACAATACAACTGAAACATCAGACTAGTTAACTCATCATAAGTCTTCTTGTTTGGACAAATCATTACTAATTTATCCAACGCCTGGTCCAATGCTTCTTCACTGCTTTTCTTTACAGCTTTACCCACTAAAATCTCCTTAATTAAAGTTAAATTAGCGTTCGTTGTTAATTGAGAATAAGGTGTTTTGAAAGCCTCACCTTTTCATTCTAGGCTTAGGAATACGTATGTGTTGTTATTATAAAATTTGTGACTTTAATGCAACAAAAAAAAGGGCCAGTTCTCCCGGCCCTTTTCCAACCCCAGATTCAAGGTTAACCATCCAACCTGCAGGTCTATTTACCACTTCCGTTGAGTAACTTCTTACCCTGTGATAGTAAATTCTCTTTCATTGATTGATAGCCTTTACCCTCTTTTTTGGCTATCTTTTTTATTTCGTCATCAACTATTTTGGCAATCATTGAACCAGGTCTTCTAAAGCCTTGTTGCCCCATTGCTCTTATAATGCAGTAAGTATCGATATCTACTGCGCATGACTTCCATTTATTGATGTCCATGTTTTCTCCTAATGCTCTTGATAATCTTTTGACTCAAAGAAATCAAGTAGTTTTATTTTCTTTTTACTACGACCACTATTATAAATTTTCTCTATAATAATGATGTAATCTTTAGTGCTAGTACCACTTAAGAACCAAGATGATTTACTCTTGCAGGCATCTCTGAATCTTCGAAGATCAAAGTCAGGACATCTATCAGCTATTACATAAGCCATAACCATAGATCTCTTCAGCCTTCTCTTGGAATCATCCATACCTAAAAAGTATTTTTTCAGAGTATTAAGTGCAGCTCCAATACGATCAATATTTTCTATACCTCCTGCAGGTATTCTAAACTCACCTGTTTTAAATTCAGTAGATATTCTGTTCCATAAAGAACATTGTTTAAGCAGCAGCACAATTGCTTCTGCAACATTGATACCATATTGGTTCATTTTATTTCTACATATCTTGTAGTCCATTTTGTTTCTTGCACAATGATGGTTTAGATATGCTTCCATGGACCAATTCTTTCTACCTGTGTTTAATCTTGCAACATCAAGTGGATCATCAGAATTGATAATGATGTATGGCACCTTAAGATCTAGTTCTTTTCTAGCTTGTAAAGTGTGTTGTCCATCAATCACTTCCATGTTTTCGTTAACACGTATTGGATCGTAAAGATCTTTCTCAGCAATTAATTTTTTTAATTGTGTTACGTGTGCCTCATCTACAGGTCTATTACCTCTAGCTTTTTTAAACTTTGAGTAATCTGTTGTCTCAAAGTATTTGTTTTTTATTGCATTGTTCATATCTTTTCCTCCTTTGTTAATACAATATTGCGTAAGTTAGTATACCAATTATTATTAAAATAACTTTTGGTGGTATCACTAGTAATGAAATCAATAACAAAAAACTAATAATCTGGTTTGTCATTAGCCTCCCTTAGTTGATCATAAACTAGTGCTGCAGCGATCGACTCATTGATTGGGTAGATAGGCATATTTTCAAAATACATTGCAGCTTGTTGCAACTTTTTCATAGCCTGCTGAAACTCATCATCACCATATTCTAATGGCATATGAAAGTTTGCAGATATAATCGGTACCTCACTCAAGATTTGATCGACACGATTGATCCAATTTGCAAATACACTTGAATCAGATTTAGTTTTAATTGGACTTAGGCTCATCGAACCTCCATAAATTAAATTTACTAACTATGTCGTTTAATCCGTTGTGGAATTTTATTTTACCACTTAGGATGTCCCCACACTTAACAGTTTGATAAACATCACCATTAACTATTAATTGCAGTTCTCTTGTTGACTCATTAAACTCAACTGAAAAGACATGAGTCATGACAACGCTTTTTGGTTTTACTTCCCATTCAGGCTTTAATACCAACGCTTCGCCAAGCTTTTCAGCTGCTGTCATTACAGCTTTTTCTTGATTGTTTTTCATGATAACCTCTTTGTTAATTAATTTAAAAAACATGCTTTACATATAATCATTTTCATGGGATATGCAAGTAAATAAAAAGATAGGATAATATAGGAAAATGACTAAATTTATTTTAGTAATGTATATGTGTAGTATGATATCTGGTCAGTGTCCTAATAATCATATTCCCGGATTTTCGTTTTCTACACATGCAGAATGCGTTGAGTATGGATATAGAGTGGCCCATGGCACATTTAAATCACTTGAAGAAACAGAGGAATTTGACAAAGAATTCATCGAAAACAACAGAATTGTTGTTAAATTTGAATGTAGACCTGTAAAAGTTAAAGATCCAATAATTCCAATACCTAAACCCAAAATAGCCACATAGTTGATTTTCTCTCCTATTTTGCTATATAATACCTTATGAAGCTATATCGCGTCCAAGCAAACTATAAAAACATATATATTGATGAGACGCTTGAGGCCAAGAACGATACAGCTGCTCTTGAGAATTTTGTAAAGAAGGTTGTCTCAGGAGACATAAACCAAATTGAAGGTGCTGGGTTTCATAATCCTGATCTTCTTTTTATAACCTTTGAGGAGGTTGATCGAGATGCAACTACAAAAGTTAATATCGGAAAAACTTCAATTGGAGTCCACGTGGGCAACCAAAGCATTGGCTCAGGGTAGAGTTACTCCAGACATGAAGTGGATCGATATAAAGATCAAAGATTTAAGAACAAAAATCAATGATCAAAGTGTTGAAGACGCAAAAGAAGGTCTTTACGATATAGCTAGTTAAACTAGCTTTTAAAAAATCATTTTTATTCCCAAGGATAGTGCGCCCTAAATTATAATTTAATTAAAAATAATTTTCTTTTTGTAAAGAGTTTTAGATTTATTTCCGTCAAAGTAATAACCTTCAACTTCTTTTTTACTCTTTCGCTTCTCCCCAACTTTTGCCGAGTGCAATATCGACTTTGAACGGGACTTTGAGATCTTCAATGGCATTTTCCATTACCTCCTTTACTTTGGTTATATCATTTTCAGTATTAATTGAAAAACATAATTCATCATGAATTTGTAATAAAGGTTTAAACCCTTGCTTGTAACAATTTATCATCGCTTGTTTTGTTTGATCAGCTGCAGATCCTTGGATTAGCCTGTTCAAGGCTTTGTAAGTAAATGCTCTTCTTATGTTATTACCATAAATGGCCTTAGCCTCCTCATACTGCATAGCTTTATTCATTCCAAAGGTTGCAGGCTCCCACATGTCAAATCGGCATTTACGACCCTTTATTGTTCGAATAAATCCATATTTAGAAGAGCTGTTAGTTACAGCTTCAGCTAATCTTTTAACAAAAGGTACTCTTGCGTGATATTTTTGTAATAAATTTTCTGCATTGTCTTTTGATATACCTAGTTCACGTGCAAGTTTAGCTTTACCCATACCATAAAATAATCCTAAATTAATTGTTTTTGCGTGAGTTCTACTGATCCCTGCCATGTCAGCAACTATTTGGTGAAAGTCTGCAGCTTCATTCTTATACGCTTCTATAAATTCGTCTGCTCCACTAAAATTTTCGTTAACACTAGCTGCGTAATGTGCAACTAGTCTTGGCTCCTGTTGGCTGTAATCAAAACTACCCCATTGTTTACCTTCTTCAGGTAAAAACAAACTTCTTATTTTATTACCAAACTCTTTGTTTCGCGCAGGTATCTGCTGTAGGTTTGGGTTCGAATAGGATAATCTACCAGAAACAGTCCCACCTTGGTCAGATCTTAGTTGATTTATCTCTGAATGTATTCTACCTTTGTGCACAAATCTTTGAATGGAGTCTATGAATGTTGAATGGAATTTATTTATTTCTCTTGCTTCTCTTATTAGTTGGGCTATCGGGTTATTACAATTCACTAACCAGTTTTGGGTAAAACTTGGTTCATCAGTTTTCGCTGTCCGTGGGTATTCAATACCCATCCGATCAAAAACTTGAGCTACAGATCTTGCAGCCCATATGTCAGGTTTAATTGTAGTCTCATCTTTTATTTTTTTTAAAATTATATTTTCTTTTGCCTTAAATTCTTTTTTTAATTTTTGTGCTTTCTCTTCATCTACTCTTATACCTCTTCGTCTTGTTTCAATTAAAATAGGTAGGAGCTCCATCTCCATGTCCCAAACATCATTTAAACTCTGCTTTGATATCTCTGTTTTAAATCTTTGCCAAAGCTTGAGGGTTAGCCCTGCATCTTGCTCAGCATAGAAGCCTACGTAGCCCGCAGGCAGCCTCCAGAGGTCAGCTTTAGCATCAATTCCCCATTCTTTAGCTTTTTCGTTCAGAAACGTCTCATTTTTAATTTCTCCTAAATAGTCTTTTGCACAAGCATTTAAACTAAAACTATATCTGTTTTCATTAACAAGAGCTGCTGCAATCATAGTATCTACTATAGGACCATTTATTTCAAAACCATTAACTAATAACCAACCGACATCATAGCTAGCGTTATGAAATATTTTTGTTGCCGGTGTTTTTAATACCTCTTGCATCCAGGCTGTTGTAATTGCAGAATCCATATTACCTCCTGCATCATGATGAATTGGAAAGTACCATTGTTGATCAAAAGCAGCTACTGCAAAACCTACAATGTGGCCATCAAAGGTAGCCCAACCTGCACCTTTTGTTTTTATGTTTGGATCTTTTGTTTCTAAATCAATTGCAATTTCTTTTGCAAATCTAAGATCTGGGTATTCACTTGGACAAACCCAATCGCTATCATTATAAATAAAATTTAATTGATGTGTCATTTTTTATTTAATGTATTACTATTTAATAAAATATTTCCAGAAATTGTAATCCTTGTACCATCACTAAAAAATGGATTTACAACGTGATTTAAATCCGCCTTAAACATAACACCTTTTTTTTCCCAATTTCTATCAACTTCTAATTTAATAGTTTCTATTCCACCAATTTCTGCACTTGGAAAAACAAAAGATAAACAAGCTGGTATATTTTCATTTGATAATGCACCAGGACCAAGTTTTTTTTCTTCTTCTATTAGAAAAGGTATTTTCATAAATAAAACAAAACTTAATAAACCTGTATGTTTATGTAAAGGATTAAACTCATGTTTTTTTTGAAAGTTTACCCAAAAATTAGCAAGACATAAAGGTAATGGATTTGTAAGTACATGATAATTATTTATATATTTTGATAAATATGGGCTTTCTTTTATTTGACTAATTATAAAATTTTCAAACTTTGGTATGTATTTATGTAGAGAATATTCTTCTTTAATATTGCCTGCAAGTTCAGAATTCCATTGTGTACTTTTATCATCTATACATTTCATCAGATCGTTATAAATATCATCTGGTATATCAAAATAGTGAATTATATCATTCATTTATTTTTTACGAGTTGTCTTACTATAGTAGTATATGGATTTATATCTATATCTCTTGCGCACCCAGTCAGGGTCATAACAATAATAATTATAAACATTATCTTCATAATTTTTTATCATCTATTTAAAATATAATAAGCTATTATTACACCAATGGTTATTGCAATTATCCCCACCAGCAGCATCCCTAAACCATATTCTATTGTCATTTTTTTGTATCTTTTAATTTTTTAATTTCTAATTCACAATAATGTTTTATTTTTTCTAAGTCTTCGATGCCATTTTTAAATTTGTACCTACAAACGTACTTAATGACATTACCTTGGAAGAACGACAAATCATTCTTTGCAATAAACTCATAGGGCTGAATGGTAAAAAATTTATAATGTGATCCTCCAATTTGCTTATCTTGAGGAAATGCGTCATCGAACATATCTTTATCTGTCATAGCTTAAACTCCTGCACTATTTTTAATTTTTCTTCAGCCTGCGCAATCTTATCAACAAGCTTATCAGCTTCATCAACATGCTGCGGATGTTCCCCTATAGCTACAGGCTTTTCTAAATAAATTTTTAAAGTGGCCTCAGCTTCTGATATTTGTGCGTTATATTTATCTTCTAACGCCTGAAGTATTAGTCGTCTAAACATAGTTTGCCTCATATAATTTAAAATATTTTCCAAGCGGAAAATTGTATTGATGATTTGTACCTAACAAATGTAAATTTTGCTTACACCTTGTTACTCCTGTATACCAAACTCTAAGCTCTTTTACTTTTTCTGTTAGATTCTTTTTATCGTAATGTGATGGAAAGTTACATTTACTGGCTAACACTACATTATCAGCCTCACCACCTTTTACTTGATGGATAGTATCGATAATAATTTTTGGTGGCTGCGTAAGATCCACACCTTCCCTCATTAATTTGTTAAAATATTGTTTATCTTTATCTTTAAATTTTCTTTTAAACACTTGATTCCATGCACCTTTTTCATCTCGCATACCACACCTTAAGTGTAATTCATCAAAAGTAAAGACTTGATTTGGATGTGCAAAGGACCATTTTTTGCTGTCCTGTGACCGGTATCCGTGGTCTATGTTTAATAAATATTCATACATTATGCAGGCCTCCTCTCTCGAGATAGATCCACCTTCACAAATTTTTTCCCATAATTGAATCGCCATAAATTGATTCGGATCAAATGATTTATTATTCTTCTGGTCTTGGTAGTACAGACCCAGATTCTTAGCCTCCTGCTGCAGCTCCCTCTTTACATCATTAATTCTAGCTAACACCATCCAACTACCCTCTAGGTCCCAAGGCACTTTTTTTAAACCATTCCATCTTTGAATAGTTCCGTCCTTACCATTAGAGTAAAATTCTTTTTCTATTCTGCTGTTGCCCATAGAATTTAAAATACAACTAGAAAAGTAATGTATGTTTTTATTTAACCTCACAGACTTTTTTAACACTAATGATTTACCTGGAAATGTCTGAAACAAATTAACATCGGCACCATTCCATTCATAGATTGCTTGGTCATCATCACCTGCAATGTAAACTCTATCCACTGCTTGTGCAATTTTAACTACCATGTCCCATTGTAAAGGTGTCAGATCTTGTGCTTCATCTACCATCAAAACTTTAAATGGTATTACTAATCCATCTGTTATGTATCTCTCCACCATGTCAGTAAAATCTAACCTGTCCGGTGTTCGTTGTCCGTTTTCTAATTCCATAGTTTTAAATTGTTCGTATCCAGCTATGATTGACTTGAATTGTTGTAACCTTACAGCCTTTCTAGGTTGTTGTTTGTAAAGCCACACAGGGTCTGCTTTCATATTTCTTGCTCTATCATAAATTTGCAAAGACCAATTGTTGTAAACTTTTTGATCATCGTGACCGTCTTTGTAATTAATTTTTACAGTTCCATATTGTGTATGAAACATCAGCATGTCAGCTTTAGGATCTAAAACGGGAATCTCAGCAAACTGTTGTCTGGCCAAAGAATGTAACGTTCTAAAATATTTGAAATCGTCTTCATCATACTCTTTAAATTTTTTTCTAACTCTTGCAACACATTCATTAACAGCTTTGTTTGTAAAAGATACATAACAGATCTCATCAGGAGAATAACCTTGCCTAAGATAACGTTGAACACGTTTAAGCAAGTTTTCTGTTTTACCTGTACCTGGGGGACCAAAGATTTTAATTGTCTTCCCACGCAGCTTTCGGTTTAATGAATTTGACATCTTTATTTTTATGCTCCGTTTGTTTTGGTAATGGCACAATCCAATGCCTGCTTTGTATACCTTTGAATTTGGCTTTTGGTTTTGCTCCACCTTGTTCTAAAAATCTTGTGCATTCTTTTTCGTTCCAATTATAACCCATCTTTTTCATAAATGATCTAAAGGTTTCTAATTTAAATCTCATTTCAACTTCATCACGCCATATGTTACCAGAATCAATCTGGTCAAATTCTGTTGTATCTTCTACATCTTCAAGGAATCTAGCCATTCTAGAATTAAATACATCACTACCCTCTTCTGTTGCATCAAAACCTTCCATATCTTGTTTGTTTGTCATCAATTCATCTAACCAATCTCTATATGGATCTGGATCTCTTTTAGTTGGCTTAAGAGGTCGCCAAACAATATCATAATTTAAAAGTTGCTCTCCCAATAATTGTTGTTGGTATAATTGTTTTGTTGATAATCTAATAGATTTACCTTGAATAGGTAAAATCCAATAAGGTTCTGGATATGAGTTTACTTTGATTAATTTTCCTACCTCTGGTAGAGCCTCATTTGCACCAATACCTAATTTTCTTTTTACACATTCACCAGATACACAATGCATTCTAGCTATTGAGGTTTTACATTTGTAGGCATACTCTTTGTTTTCAACACCTTTAAATATGTTTTCTAACTCTTTTGGATGTAGTCTCTCATCACAAACTTTACCCATCATATCTCTGGTCCAGTCTTCATACATTACTGGGTCAGGATTAATTTTTTTACCAAGCACAGCTACATTAAACATAGCATCATTACGACCCTCACCTTTTTTAACTTTATTTTTCATAAAATTTACTACGCAGGGTGGATAATCTTTTGTTTCGTTGTCTTGAAATATCTTTAATTTTTTAAATTCTAATGGTTTTAATTTGTAGTTTGATACAAATTTATATAGATCTTCTAATTTAATTGAATTGCATTCATCATCCATTGCAACTCGAGTTGTCATGTTAAATTTTTGATAAGGTAAGTTTACAAAATTACCTTTTCTTTTTTCATCCCAGTTCTCGGGAGTCAAATCTACTTCATCTTGTGCTGGAAAAATATCTGTGGTGGTATCATTAATACCTAAGTCGGAGGCTAACTCAATTAATTTTTTACGCATTGCAGATGCAGGAACTACACCTTCAATAAATAAAATTAAATGGAGTCCGTTGGATTTTGATCTGAACGGGACGAGTGGGTACTTCCTTTTCCGTATAACTTGTATAATTTCTTTATGTTGTATATTGTAGCGATCAACATCGATGACCCCCCAACTACATGTATTATCATCTCTGATAGGGACAGATCCATAATAAGCTTCTCCTTTTAAATGTTGCAACCAATGATCTTTTGTCAGTGGCGAAGGTTCAACCCAATGTTTGAAATCTGCCTTACCTTTTGAATTTTTCTTACCCGTAGGTTTAGAAACACCAAAATATGTAGATGAGCCCTGGAAGAGTTCTATAAACTCCCCCAGGGTTTTGTCAAGTAGGTCCATGTTAGAATGGAGTTTTTTCTACTTGTTCTTCTTTTCCGTGGTTGACTCTAACAGCACCCTTTTTACATGACCCGTAAAAGTCATAGGCACTTTTGATAGTCTCTTCACTCTCAACTTGACCCATATGCTCTATTTCCCATCCGAACCAAGAACCTAAATTGTTCTTTTCTAAAACAGTTTTTAGAGAATATTTCTGAGTAAATGGTGCTGGTTTGAAAAAACCTTTACCATCTTTTCTTTTTTGTCTCAAAGACATCATCATAGAGTTCCACTTTTTAGATTTCTTTCTTTGAGTGGACTTCATAGTAATCAAAGCTGTTGAAGATTTTTCTTCCTCAACTACCATCACATAATGAGAAGCTGTCTCCTCAATATAATTACCGTTTTCAAGCCTGTCTTTGCCGTCATCACCTCTGGTTGTCTTACTCATGATGTCAGAATCAGCAGAATATACATTTACTGGAGCAACAGCACCTTTTTCTCTGTCTCTCCACTCAATGTACTCTAATTTATAATAGCAAGGAATTACAATAATTCCTTTTTGGCCATCATAAAGTTCATCTGTCACCGTATTGTAGATCATTCCTGCTCTAGCTTCTGCCATAAATTGGCTATCACCTTGTGTGACTTGAGGTGAAAGCTGTCCAAGAACTTTAAGAAATGGTAATGCTAAACTTTTTGAGTCTACATTATCAAATCCTGCATCAGCAAATTGCTCAATGTTTATATTTGCAACTGCTCCTGCTTCGTTTTTAATCGATACTTGGTTCGATTGTCCGTCTTTGAACTTTACGTTGTTCTTTATCGACATTGTTACTCCTTCGTTGTTATTTTCGTTTTGTTAGCGATGTATACTCCAAACAAATCAAAAGGTAATTTTTTACCACCCTCGACTTGCTCTTTAACAAATGCCTTAAGAGTCATTGGCTCAACTTTTTCTTTTTTATTATAGTTGAATCCAAATTTCTCACACACATTTATTAATTCAGAGACTTGGTTGTCTTGTCCTCTAGCAAAAGAAGCAGTAACAGTATTTTTAATTAAATCTTCAAAACCATTACTTCTTAAATAACCAAAAGCTTCCTCAACACGTGACTCAGGAATTTTTGCTGCATAGAATGGTTTAACCTCTACGGTAGAACCATCAGCTAATTTCAACAAAGATACACCTGCCTCCTGCATCATCTCTGGAATTATTCTCTCCTCTAAATCTCTTGATTGATTTTTTAGAGTAGATAATTTTTTCTCTTGTTCTTCGACTTGTTTTCTTAGATTTTTTAGTTGGTTACATTTGTCAGAAATAGATTTTACACTATCTTGACTAATGTCTATATTCGACATTTTTTCAATATCCATAAATCCTCCTGTTGGGGTCTTAAATTATTTACTTGAACTTGTAAACAAAAAAAATTAAAAAGCTATAGGATGTGGAAATACCCGTATAAGACAGAACCATACGAGCATCAAAGAAATGCTTTAAACGAATCTGCTGAAAAAACGCAGTGGGCTTACTTCATGGAAATGGGAACCGGTAAAACAAAAGTTACTATTGATAATTTAAGTTATCTTTCATTAAAAGGATTAGTAAATGCTGCATTAATAATTGCACCAAAATCTGTATATTCAATATGGGAAACAGAGATTCAAACACATATGCCTGATGAAGTTAAACATCAAATATATAAATGGAATATTGATAAGCCAAAAGACTATGAAAAATTAAACAGATTTGAGTACCTTAGAATCTTTCTAATTAACGTTGAAGCTTTATCTACAAAAAGAGGGGTAGATGCTTGCAAAGATTATTTAACTAAAAATAAATTAAATTTTGTAGTATTGGATGAATCAACCACCATAAAAAATAAATCAGCAAAAAGAACAAAAAACATTTTAGGATTAAGACCACTATCGCATAAAAGGCGTATCCTAACAGGATCGCCAATAACAAAATCTCCATTAGATCTTTTTACACAATGTCAGTTCTTAAGTCCAGAATTATTAGGTTTTGGTAGTTATTTGGCTTTTAGAAACAGATATGCTGAAATGACAGACGTACCTGTAGGTTCAGGTAGGTA
>WLWG01001787.1_pt1 | contig 18128 bp, 9 predicted proteins | sample 6712871 | NCBI WGS metagenome assembly WLWG01 (sample SAMN12718693, study PRJNA515312) | sponge metagenome | isolation source: marine sponge | host: Mycale hentscheli | place: New Zealand: South Island, Marlborough, Capsize Point | collected 2003-05-01
TAGTTCCAAAAGTTTTAGCAACAACTTCTTTTACTTTATTATATAAGTCTCCACCTTCTTTTATATCTAAAGCTCTTCTTAAATTAGTAGGCTCTTTAGTTTTTTCAGTTATTTCAACTTCTTCTACTTTAGAGGTTGGCTCTGCTATATCAACTCTTTCAGATATATCAGATTCAAATACTTCACTTAATACTCTCCTTGATGCTTCAATAGCTCTAACAGGTAAATACTTATTTATAAAAGCTGCAAGTGGAACACCTGAATCTGGATTATACTTTGTTATTAAATCTAATATACCGCCTTTACCAGTTTCTATTTCATCAGTAAGTAGTTGACGATCAAAACCAGGAGCTTCACTTCTTCTTTGTACTATTTTATTTACAATAGGTTTAAACTCATTTATAATATCTAATGCACCACCAATACCTTGCTCTTGGTATATTTGTTGTACATTGTCAGATGCTTTTTTAGAAAACTTACCTGTTTCTTTTGTATCTTCTACTTTATCTACTTCTTCTTGCTTTCTTAATTCTTTAACTCTTTTTTTACTAGCTATTTTTCTACCTTTTTCTTTTAAACTTTCCGATATTTCAACCTCACCTTTAGCAAATCTTTCTTGAAATTTAGTTAAACTACCTTTTTCAATAGCAACTAAGTAGTCATCTATAAAACGCATAACGTTATCTTCTGTTAAATCTACGTTATTTAAATTAAAAGAGTTTTGAAACAACCTTCTTATAGATGTAGCTAGCTTGCTTGAAGCTATATCGTTTTTGTTAAATTGATTATATTTTACTTTATTTTCCGCATAGTAAGTTAATACTTCTTCAGCAACATCTTTGGCTTTATACCTTGAATCAGTTTCATAATATTTCTTTAATACCATATCTACAAAAGCAGCGCTTTCCGCATCAACGGTTTTCATTTTATCCATCATTACTTTAGCAATGCCAAAAACAGCATCTTCGTTACCAAGTTTGTTTAAAGCCATATCAAAGTAATTATGAACACCTTCGTGCTCAAGAACGCCTAAAGCAGCTTCTTCACTCATTAATATAACCCCTTTTTCAGCTAAATAAGTTCCTTCAGCTTCTTCTAATAAATCTTTCTTGCTAAATAAATAACCACCATTTTCGTCTTTACTATATTTTTCTAATATATCATCAGCGTTTGTTTCATTTATTATCTCTATTTTAAAGTTTTCTGGATTTGTTTCTATTTGAGACTTATCTACTTCTAAACCAGTTTCAGATTCTATTTCTCTAATAGCTTTATCTATTCTAGTTTGATCAGAAGCTTTTAAAACTAAATTACCTTGTTCTTCTATAAATTTAATTTTTCTTTCTTTCTCAACTCTTTCAGCCTCATTTATTAAGTTAGTGTTAGCATCTGTTAAATTTTTAATATTTTTGTTTGCTTTTTCTAAAGCTAACTCTTCAGTAACTTCTCCTTTTCTTATTTTACTAATTTCATCTTGTATTTTGTCAGAGTTTTTAGCATATTCACCTAAATCTTTTTTACCTAAGTTGTTTAACTTATTATATGAGTTTCTTTTTATATTGTTAATATTAGATGACTCTTCATTTATTATTTCTTCTAAAAGACTTGTTTCAGTTTCATTAGCGTTTTCTAGCTTACCAGCGGCTTCGTTTATTTTTTTAATAGAAGTACCTATGTCAGTTTTGTCAGATTGAGACATTAATCTAAGAGCTGCTGCTTCTTTTACTTCTTGAGTACTGTTTTTAAATTGAGCCACAGTTCCAAATCCGCCACCAGATATACCACCAACCACTCCTTCTTCTAAAGCTCCTTTTAAGCTTTTTTCCCAACTCCATTCTTTACCTAATGTTAGGTAATCTATAAAATCAGTAGACATTCTAGTCGCTGCTTCAGACGCTCCTTCAGCTAATGGAGCAATACCAAAATTATTAAGTATTCTTTGGAAAGCACTTTGACTAAACTCTTTAGCCGCTTTAATGCCTTTAGTATCTTTTATTAAACCAATTTTCTTACCTAAACCTCTAGTTACTAGCTCAAAAGAAGCTTCCGTTGCTCCACTTAATAAAGCATTTCCAGCCAATCTATATATACTTTTTTTAGGATCTTTAGCATATTCTTCTTCAAACTTATTACCAGCTAAACTACCACCCAATGCCACTATGCCACCGTAACCAGATAAAGCAGCTAATGTTGTTGGTATAGATTCTATCGCTGCTCCAACAGCTCTTTCAACGGCAAGACCTTTATTACCTTGCTCCCAATCATCTAAAAAGCTTTCGTTTTCGTATTTCTTCTGATACTTATCAAGAGATTTTTCTATTTTATCCCAAGGAACATTTTTGTCATATGTCATGCCTTGCGCAGACACTAAAGCTTTTCTTTGCTCATCATTCACATCACTAAATATTCTTAATCCAGCATCCATTAAGAGCATGTTATTCATTTTTTCTAAATTACCCACACCTTTAAACAAGCCTGCTGTCATTTTTAAAGGACCACTTAAGTAATCTTGAATTATATTTGGATCATCACTTTCTTTTGGTAATAAACTTACATCAATCTCTCCAGTCTTTTTGTATTTGTCATAAGCTTCTCGCTCAGCCATTTTAAACATGCCTTTACTAAACTCGTACTCTTTCTTTTTTATTAACTCTGTGTTGTCAACCACTGGCTCAGTTTCAACTTCAGTCTCAACTTCTTCTAAACCTTGCCCTGGCTTAATATAAGCTACTAAATCTTCTCTATCTTCACTAGCAACAATTTCTTCAGGCTCATCAAATATATTTCCTAATATTTCACCGTTTTCAACTGTAGCGTCAATTTCACTATTAGAAGATTCTGTACTTTCAATAGAATCATCATCATATATGTTACCGATTATTAAATCTTTTTCTGGCATATTAAGCTTGTCTTATATTTCCTTTTTCGTCGACTTTGTAGGTTACTCCTTTATATGTAAAAGGCTCACCAACAGTTGCGTTTTTAGCTATTTGTAAAAAATCTTTATCAATCTTTCTTGTCTTTATTTCTTTAGCTCTAGAGTTCGCTCGTGTTTCAGCTTTGTTTTTAGTTGTTCCTTCTAAAGCGTCTAAAAACACTTTTGAGTTTAAGGTTTGGTAAACACCTATAGGAGTGTCTAATGATGCTATCTTTTCACCACTTTGAGTAATGAAAAATAAACCATCTTTTCCTTTTTCTTTTTCATAACCTATTTCTTCACCTTTAACAGTTTCGTTTAAAAGAGTTAATAGCACGTCAGCTCTTTGTTCAGACCCTAATTCTAATTCGTTAACCTTTTTTGCATGGTATAAATTTCTATCTAGATAAAAATCTAAAGACTTATTAAACTCATTATCGTTTTTCTGACTAGCTAAGTTTTTTAGTTTTTGTATTTCTTTATCGTTAGCTGCTTGTATAGCCTTATCATCTACTCTAATAACTGTCTTTCTATCACCGAACGCAGTACCTTTTTCCTGATTATACATAGGAAACTTACGTTCAACCATACGCTCTATTATTTTATTTTTGGTTTCGTTTATTTGCTCCGGTGTTCCAGTATACAAACCTTTTCCTCCATATGTTTGAAAAGTAGACTCGTTAACTAACGCGTTTATAGATGATGGCTCTGTAGCTAAGGTGTCTTTGTAAGACTCTACAGCACTTAAATAGTCGTTATATTTACTAGTCTTTCTTATAGCTTCATTACCTTCTCCCAAAGCTTTTTCAACATCATATGCTTCTACTAAAGAAGATATACCTTTAGAGACTTCAGCATCGATTTCACTTATTTTATTACTATAATCTTCAGTGTATTTGACTAAGCCTCTACCATCTTCGTAGCCTTTAACAACTCCTCTACCGTTTATCTTTTTACCTGTTTCAGTGTCGACTATGTATGTTGTACCATTTTCTATTTTAAATTGAAGACCGGCTCCATCGTCTTCTGATATTTTTCTAACTATCTCTACATAGTCTTTATCATTAGATCTTAATCTATTAATGTCAGCATCACCTTGTTTAGATTTGTCACTAAATTCCTTAGCTTGCTCATCTAATGTTCCAACTATTTTAGGTAAGTCTTTTAATATAGAGTCTAACTCTCTTTTTTTCTTTAAATAAAGAGCTCTGTCACCTTCAAAAGAAGATATATTTAAATCGTGTATTTCATCTATTAAAACGCTAACGTCATCTTGAAAAGTTTCTACAAATGAAGGATCTTCTAAGCCTTTAGTTTCTTCAAGCAGTGATCTATACTTTTGTTCTTCACCTTCAGCCTTGTTTTCATAGTCTCTAACTAACTTAAATCTATCAGCATATGTTTTCTCAACATCTTCTAAGCCTTTTAATATCTGCGCGCCTGACGTGTTTATTACCGCTCCTTTACTTGGATCTCTATACGACATATTTATTTTTTATTAATTATTAACCAGGTATATCAATACCTGAGAAGGGGTCTCCACCACTATTTAGACCGCCAGCTGAACTACTCATAAAGTCAGCTTCAGATGGTGATCCAATAAAATTATCATCTCCAAAACTAGAAACACTGGCGTTAGACATATAAGAAGCATCTGCGCCTTGTGGTTTAATTAACCCACTAGCTCCCTTCAAGCCTGACATAACAGAACCAATACCAACAGCTTGACCTTGTTGTCTTTTTTGAGCCTCCATATTAGCTAACGCTTGATATCTATCTAATAATATATTGTCCCTAGCTTCTTGAGCGTTAAATGTAAATATTTTACCAGAAGCATCTGCCTGCATTACCGCCATTTCACCTTTAGCTCTTAAAACCTCGTTTGCTTGTTCTTGCTTTTCAATACCAGCTGAAACCTCTTGTTTTGATTTAGCAGCAGCTTGAGCAAGTGCTGTAGCGCCACCAGCTGATGCACCTGTTTCCCTTAGAGTATCTAAAGTATTAGCTAATGCTTTATCAGTTTCCTCTGCTTTTATTCTAGCCGCTTGGGTAGCTACAGCTAAATTTGCGTATGGATTTTTAATATTAGCATATGGGTTCGGTATAGCTTGTCTGTTTTTCTCTAATTCTTTTATTTTACCTAAATATTCTTTTTCTTTATTCTTTGCTTTATTCGCTTGGTTAGCACCAATTATACCTGGTACAACCTTAGCTATTTCTAAACCCATTTTAACTTGTTCTGGGTCTAGATTTGAAAAAAATGATGAAAGATCTCCCATGATATTATTATTATTAATAAGATGAAACACTAAATTCAGATCCAACAGAGAACAATTCTTTTGCTCCACCTAAATCTGTTGTATTATCAACTTCTATTTTAACTGTAGTAAAGTAACCTTTAACACCTGCTACATTTTCGCCGTTAGGATTTATAATCACTTGACCAGGTCTTGTAGCATTGTTACTTCTTATATTAGCTACGTATCTATTTTCTTTTCTTGTAAAACCAACTCTTTTAGTTACACCATTTTCAACATAAACGCCTTCGTCATAACTTTTTATTGGTTTTATAGTATCATTATAGTTAGAACCATTATCTACTCCCTCATTGTCAGAGAACATCTCTGATACTTCCCAACCATTACTTCCTTCGTAGTTTACGGTTTTAAAATTTTTAGTCACACTAGGGTTATCATTAAATATGAAAGTTATATTCATATCTCCTTGAGTTCCATAGAAGTTTGCTCTATTAGAAGTGTCTGAGTAGTGCTTGTATATACTATCACCTTGTGTTGTATAAAAATTACCTTTTAAGCTGAACATTTGATCAGGTACAAAGCTTAAAAAACTTGTCCAACCTAATACACTTTCATCAAACGTTAATGTTTTAGAGCTAGCAGCTGTCACGTCTACAGCTTGAGTAGTAGTACCAGAGGGTGGATAAGCTACTCTAGCTTCTTTATTTAATGTTATAGTATATAGATCACTATTTTCATCCCAACCACCTATAATCTTATCTTTTTGCCAACCTTCGATTAGGTAGTCTCCAGCTAATAAAGTACCTGTTGACTGCGCAGTAAATGCTACACCGGAGAAAGAATTAGCAACCACGTAATCTATGTACCCAGTTTGATTAGTAGCTATATTAGTTATAGACATACCTGGTTGAACAAGAGATGTAACGGTTGATCCAACAAACGTGTCACTTGAAAAAACACCTAAGTTTTTAGTTAACGTCATTACTATTTGAATCCTATAATCGTTGCTATCTATGTTTCTAAGCTCATCTCTAAAATAATCTGACATACCATATTGTGATATTTCAGTTATACCATCCCTTGATAACCTTAATATAGCGTTCCTGTTTTTATCAGCATTGTATTTTCTATAACCAAAGTAAGCAAAGCTTTCTGGGTTATTACCAATTCCAAACTCACCTAAATAAGGTTGTATTTGACCAAGCACTAAGTTAGACGATGTTACAGTTCCTCCGCCTTCAGCTGAGTAAATAGCGTCTTTATCTACTAATGATCTACTTATTTTATCTTCTTGGAATACAGTTAGGTTAGTGTCTTCAGCATATAGCCTTTCTATTGATCCATAGGCTGGCTCTACTGTCTTAGTAATGTTTTCACCTATAGAAAATACATTAGTACGGTTTATACCTGTTCTAGAGTTATATATACCAGAGTATATTAAAGAACTAAAACGATGTGTAGACTTGTTTTGATCATCATTTTGTAAATAAGATCTAACACCATAATCTGTCGCTGTGTTATTGTAACCACCTCTTATTCTAGCTTCTTCTATATACCACGAGTCAAACGGTATAACTTGAGAAAACTTTTTTTGTTCATTATCACTTACGGTTTGATCTGGAAAGAAGAAGTCATTGTTGTACAATGGAAAATTATGCCAAGAGTTGCCATAAGTAGAGTTATAGTAAGGTAAACTATAAAAACTAGGTAACCTAACTTCATCATTAAGATTCTTAGGATTAAATAATTGATAGTCAGCAAGCGCAGGTGTGGAAGCGTCATTATCCATTTTAAAAGTAAAAGAATTAGCCCAATACAAAGTGTTTTGAGATGCAATACTATTACTACTTGTATTCCAATACCTTTGTACTACTTTACCTGGAAAAGGTTCGTACTGCTGCCATATTTGATCCTTCTTTATAGTGTTTTTAACAGTAAAAGAGTTAAAATATTTAACTTCTAAATATACTCCAGCCATATTATTTTTTTATTGAAGTGTTGGTTGACCCATAACTATTTCTAAAGGCACGTCTTGAGATTCAAGAAGCGTAGAGTTTTCATAGGTGTATAGTTTAAATTTAATTCTAAACGTTTTATTATGATAAGTAGAGTTCCAAGTCGCAAAACTGTTAGTAAACATTAAATATTTAAAACTACCGTTAGCAGCTGTACCCATACTTTGTAATGTAAATAAACTAGATGGTGCAGAATTCCAAGAACCTCCTGAGAAGTACTCCACTGAAACAAGACTTAAGCTAACATGTACAGAATCGCTAGAGTAAGAACCACTAGTAAAGAATATATCACTTATATTAGAGTTGCTAGGGTTGAAAACACCTGTAAAATCCTTAGTTATTAAATCTGAAAACTTAGCAGTTGATATACCCACGTCTAAACTACCACTAGAATCATAATTTATTTTAACTTTACCAACATTATCATAAGATCTACCCATTACAACTATTTCACCACCAAGAGATGCAACTCCATCTAGATCGTTATATGGTGTACTATTTTTTCTAAGTCCAGTGTATAAGTCACCAGCAGCTGTAGGTAGATAAGAGTAACCATCTCTAAACGCTAACGTTGGTTGAGAAGTGTTGTCACTATACCAGTAAGAAACCATTGGTCTTATAACTCTAGCAGAATTAACTATATTAGAACTAAAAGTTGATGGTGCTCCAAGAATACTAGTAGTATCCATCACTTGAGTAGCGTTTCCTGGATCAAAAGGCCATGAATCAACCTTGTTACTTTCCCCAGTTAGTTTATAAGACATTAACCCTTTTCCAGTATCACTTTGTATTCTACCAGCTTCAACAAGAGCAAAAGGGTTGTTAACTTTTAAAGAGTTTATAGATATACTATAGTTAGATATTGTAGTAGTGCTAGGCATTGGTACGTTTAGTTCTTCGCCTGGTGCTAAATAATTACTTCCACCAAAGTTGAAACTAGTATCATTAGCATACACATAGTCACTTATATTCCAAGTGTTAGAAGTTGTATTATAAAAGTAAGGAGTATTTTCAGATATTTGAAAAGAACTTAAAAAAGCTGAAGAAGTCCAGTTAAAACTACTGTCAACAGTTTCTAAAACACTAGTAACTAAAGGTCCACCAGAACTGTCTAAGCTGTCATTTAAGTCACTTATTAAACCAGTTGAACTTGTTTCCCAGAATATATCTAAATTAGACTTTACAGGAGCTGTTTCAATAACTCCAAATCTAACCCACCTAGAATTATTAGGTTTAGCAGCGCCTTTATCACCAGCGTCATTGTTAGAGTCAAACGTAAAACCTGTATCAACAGTGTTCCATAAAGCACCTGGATCCGTAGAGTAAACACTAGATACTGTAGCTATTAATAACGAACTAGAACCAGTTATAAAGTTACCACCGTTATAAAAATCCCACTTAGGTATAGGGTTAAGTGGAAAATACTTTTTAGTACTAACATGTGTTGTGAACGTTATATCAACAGTGTCACTTGTTTCAATATTAAAAGTATTAAACTCTCTTATTGTTTCAACCTTGTCAGCTTCTATCTTATCATCTACGTTTTGAAAAAACTGAAAACTAGTATTCCAATTAGTTGTTATAACTCTAGTATATAAACCAATATCACTTCCAGCGAAGTTAGTATCATTAGGCCCTACATTATTAAGCGACCTAGGTAATTTATTTATGTTGTCACCACTTATCTCTATTTGATATCTAGGCCTACCTGCTTCAAAATAAAAATCAATTAAATCTAAAGTTTTAGGAACTACAGCAACACCATCTTCGTCAACATCGTACTTATATCCTTTAGCATAGGTTGTAGCACTTTGTATTCCAGGTACATATAAATTATAGTACTCTTGCTCTTGTTGCTTAACAACAACTTTATAACTGTACCAACCTAATGGGTTCGTTTCAGAATATAGATTATCTTTAGTTAAATAGTTTAGTAGTTTTATTTTTAAAGAATCTCCAAAATTAGTTGCTGCAAACCAGGATTCATCCCAAGTATCTGCATTATTTCTAGCATATGGCACAAACACAGTTGAACCCATATCACCATCTTGGTAAGCATCTAAGGATGACACTATGACATCTGACTGTCTACCATATCTATCTGAAAATATAAAACCTACTTGGTATGTTCTATTATTCTTTAAATTATGTAAAGGGTATTCTCTACTTGAATAAGAAGGAATATAAGGATTTGAAACACTAGTAGCATATAGTTTATCTTTATATTTACCACTATATTCTGTAGTATAAACTATAGATTCTGGATATGTATTTTTATCTATAAAGTTACCAAAAACAACCCTGTTACCAACAGATTCTTGCGCTTTAGCTCTAACAGGTGTTTGATCATAAACCCTAGTAACTTCAGATTCAGGTAGTGTTTTTATAGGTTCACTAGCATTATATTCGTAATTAATAAAAGTATTGTTGTCATTAGTATAGTCGTCTAAATCTATAGAATCTATATATTTTATAGTTTCATCAACAGATGATTTATATAATACCTCTATCTCTTTTATTTTTAATTTAGTTTTTAGCTCATTAGCTTTTAAAACATTTCCACTACTGTCTTTCGGTAAGTCTATGAACAAGTTAGCATAGTCAACCATATTTTCCATAAAGCTAAGCTCTAAAGACTTTTTAGTGTTATTTATATCTTCACCCATAAAGTGGTTAAACTGACTAGGTATGAATATATGTTGAGTGAAAGGAGCTATTAAAGAGTATTCGTTATCTTCAAACTTAAATCTATAACTAAGTCTTACAAATTTATCTTTTAAAAATTCTTTGTTGCCAGTATATGAAGCATCGTAATCTGGATTAGGGTAGTGAAAAAACAACTTACACTTTTCTATATCAGGTCTATTACCTTCATCGTAATTAGTCTCTTGCAGGGAGTTATGTAGTGAGGTTAGATCAGGATTTACAGCACCGTTTTCTCTAGGCGCCCAAATTTGAAACTTCCATATTTCTACATCTGAATACTTAGTATTGTCTTGTTGGTGCGTAACGTTGCCTAAAACTATTTGGCTCTGTATTAATCTACAATCGTTATTCTTGCCAATGGATTTATTATCCTTTGTTCTGCTACCATAAAAAGCTACTAATTGATTATTAGCAGGGTTGTTAGGCCCTGTAATTCTATTATCTCCTTGAGTATTATAACCTGAGAATTTTGGTAAATACTCTCTTTGTAAACCATCTCTAACAAAAATAGTTTGCCCAGCACCAGCCCATCCGCTTCCTGATAAAAACCTCGGCTGAGCATAGGTGTAGCAATAGAAATAGTCTCCAGCTACAGGTGTTGTTTCGCCAAAAGGAACGTGTGTATTCAAAGAAGATATTCCAGTACTAGTTTGGTTTGGAAACATTATAACAGGAGAATTAGTATGTGGCAACCATTTCTCTGTTTTAGACTTCATAGTAGGTGTAGATCTTTGTACTATGTTTTCATTGGTGTGTAACCTTATTGAGTTCCAAGGATAGTACTTAGCTAATGATATTTTGTCTTCGCTATTGTAATAATTAGGATCTGCTAATGCTTTATCTATGTTTATTTTTCTTGGCTGATTCCTATTGTCAGTCCAAAATAATAAGTCTTCTATAACATTTATACCAAATATAGGATGCGTCTTAGAAAGGTTTAAGAAGTTACCTTGAACTAGAACACTACTACTAGGTGTGTTAGAATAATCTAACATTATTATATAAGAGTTTATATTATTACCTACGCTAAAGTTACTAAGCTTATCTAAAGATCCGTCAGAGAAAGATGTGACAAATACAAATATTCTATCTCTATTTATATCAACAAATTTACCTATGATTTCAGGGTTTTTTAAACCTAAACTTTGTGAAGCATCTAAAAGCTTTAAGCTTAATTCATTACCTTTTATATTTTCTAAAGCACCTACATCAGCTCCCTCTGATTTACTTATAGAAACGTTTTGTGCATCTCTATATTCTCCATTAGGTAAAAGCCTAGCATCCAAGTCTTTGTTCATCTTGGACTTTAAAAAAGTATTTTTAATCTGCGGCATAATTAATGTTTAATCCATTTAGATTTGTTTCTAAACACTTGAGATATTTCCTCTAGCTTGATATTACTTAATCTTATTTTAGCATTTCTAAGTGCTGCTCTTCTATCTCTTTTAAATCTTTGTACTAAATACTCTGGAACTCCAGATCTACCAGATAGTATAGAATAAGCAATATGCATGTATATAGCTTCTTCTGCTAATTTAGGTATTTTCATATCTTCTTCATAACCTAAGCCATCAGATATATATTCTAGTATTATAATTCTGTTAGCTAAGTCACTAGTAAAAGAAAAAGTACCTAGTCTTTCGTTTATAGTAAACTTACCATTTACTTGAGCCTCTTCAGGTTGTAATCCATATCTTTGACCTAGTAGGTTTGCACCTCTTGGATGTTGATAGTTATTAGGTATTAAGTTACTATCTTGGCTTTGACTAGCCCATCTTTCCTCTGTTAACGACTGTTGAGCTAACAAATTACTTTCTATACCAGGTATACCGTCTTGAGTTGGTACACCTTCTGCATCTTGTATAGGTAACTCAGTAGGGTTACTAGTAACTCTAGTTGGATATATAATATGTTTAGCACCAGCATCGTCTACCCAAGAGCACTTAACATAATTAACGTAGTCTTGTGGTATTATTACAGATAAGCTTGAAGGAACAGTAAGTTCTTGAGACTTTATAGATTTTAAAGTGTCATAACTAAACTCTTGTAAACCTCTTTTAGCGTGAAATATAATGTCAGTTCTTTTAGCGCTAGATATTAGTTTACCAACTCCAATGTAACCAACAATAAAGTTATTTATAACATCATCTAAGCTTATATATTCGTAACTACCGTAATTATTATCTATAGATACCTCATTTAACTGAACTACTATGTTACCTAAAACTAATGACGATGTTATAGTTATTTGATTATTAACAACTGAATAATTAGTATCAGCTATTAATATACCGTTATTGGTTATAGTATAATTAGCTATTGGTGAATCTGTTAAGTCGGTATTAAATGTGCAGGTAAATGGTGCAGAAGGAACACCAGCTATAACTGAGAAAGATTGTTGACCTGCGTAGTAATTAGCGTTTGTTTCTGTGATTAAACCACCGTTTGGAATTGTAGCCATTTATTATGATTTTTCGTTAACTTCTTCTTGTTGTATTTTAGCAGCGGCTGCTTGAACTATTTGAGGATCTCTAATAACTATACCGGCATATAACAATATGTTTAATACTAACTCAGTTTGCTCTGAATTGTGTAGTTTAAAATCAGTTGCACTATTTTGATCAAACAAAAACTGACCAACACTGCCTAGAGTAAAAGCCCAAACTATATCTATAGGTTTTTCTACGTATTGGACTTTAACACCTGAAGATATCTCTGGGTAAACTATTAGTTGATTATCTTCGTATAAGTATATTGGTTGTTTCTTAGTAGGTGCAGTAAGTGGAGATTTTCTTATATTATAAAACTCTGCTCTACCAATTCTTTGTATTTCTACGGGAAGTTTGTTTGTTTCTTCATAGGTTACAGAACCTAACCTATAAAGAGTATCTGGCAACGTAAAAGGATTAGTACCAGTTGCAGTAGCTTCTTTTTTGAACTCTGCTATTTTTTCATCTGTAATGGCAACACGATTAGAGTACTCTATATCTGTTTGTGGAACACGTACTTGTTGATTTAAATCTTCAAAGTATTTCTCAAAGATCTCACGTTGTACTTGACTACCTATTTTATTAAACTCATCTGGCGTCATATAACCACGCTGTTCTTTGTTTAGTATAAGTAATACTGTTTTATATACTGTATCTACGCTTACTGCCATTTTAATATTTTTAAAAAAAAGGGTGGCGTTAAAACCACCCTAATTTATTATCACTTGTTATTTTAGCTTTTTATCTATTGTTTTGTAAACCTCAACACCTTCATCTGTTTTAAACCAAGCAGCTAATGCTGAATATGGATTTTCATCAAACGGTACGTTCATTAGTTTACGGCCATTACTAGCCCAAGAGAAAGTTCTTTGATCTTGAGATAAATCTAGTATGTTAGCTTCAGTAGCTCTAATACCAAAATTTCTAAGACCTACATTTTCATCATTAGCTAATTCTATAAATAATTCTGGATTACTTCTAGCTAACAACATTAAATCTCTTTTAAGCTCTTTAGAACTCATTGTAGATACTCTAGAGCCTTGTTCAACTCTTAATATAGCTTCAGCTTGGTCAACATCCATAGTCATAGCAGTGTTCATAGCTTCTACTTCTAGTTCTAGATAATCAAGATCATTTACAGCTTCTTGTACTTCATCTTTTTCAGCATATAATCTATTTTTATTTGGATGATATAGTGAAAGTAGCTTTTGTAAAGATACATCTGATTTCGGCACCATTAATACACCATCTTCAAAAACTATATGACCTAACGTAACAGTTCCTTCTTGTTCGTCTACAAAAGGACTTTTCATATTAGTAGCATATCTTAATTCTCTATTGTAACCTTTTTCTTCGTCAAACCACATTAATGGTTTTCTACCAGAATGTTTAGAATTTATTCTAAAAGTTAATGGGGACATATTGTCAAGTAGATGATAATACCTATCTTTAATTTCCCAAGTATCTTTTTTAACCTCAGCCTTTTTAACTTCAGGTTTTTTCTTTTCTTTTGTTTCCATAATATAATATAATATAATAATTAATAAAGACCCCACCGAAGCAGGGTCTTTTTATTTAATGTGTAAAATTACACAGTAGATTTAAATAACACAAAGTTATTTGCACCTTGAACACATAAACATCTCTCAGATAAGAAATGTACTTGCATTGCATCTAACCCTGAAGTGTAAGCTCCACCAACAGAACCAACAACCCAAGACTTCATTTTTCTATCATCTGCTTCAGAAGCTCTATATCTTACATGTAAGAAAGGTCTTCTAATATTAGATCCTAAAGTTTGGTCATAAACTGTAGATGTTCCAGCTGGAATCATAACACCATCAATATCAGCAGTTAAACCTCTTGTAGAAGCATCGTTAAGATATTTCCAGTCAGTTTTATAGAAGTCATAAGAACCTCTTCTAAAACCAGAGAAACCAAAGTTTAATGCCATATCAGCTTCGTTGTTGAATAAACCGTAAGAAGCAGCATAGTTCTTATCATAACCACCATTAGTAGCAGCTAACATATCATCAAAATCAAGAGCTGTAGATCTTGATAAAAATAACATATTTTCTTCAATAGCTCCTTGAGAATCTAATTGCTTAAGGATAGCATCAAAATCTCCTAATGCACCTGAACCAGGACCAGCAGCTCCAGCAAAGTCATTATAGATATTTCCTCTATCTTCGATAGCAGCAAATAAACCTTCAGAACCGTCTACACTTGTAGTACCAGTAGAACCTTTTTTCTCAGCTTCAACCATTGACATTTCAAGATAATCTTCAAAACGTAATCTAGTTTCAGACTCAGCTTTTAAATACCATAAGTATCCAGATGTACCATCTTCAGTAGCAACTTCAACCCATCCAATTTGAGAAGCGTCAGATCCAGAAACTTCGTAGAAGTCTTTAAGGATAATTGGCTTGTTTGAAAATTGAGTAAAATCAGGATCAATAGCAGAAACGTTAGCACCACCAGCGACATTGCTGTTAAACGTCTCCATTCCAGCAGTTCCTTTAGCAAATTCAGAACCATAAACAAAGATCTTAACATCAGCAACTCCATTAGGAATTATTTGTCCATCAGCAACACCATATGTTTTATATGTTACATTTGCTATTCTTGCAGCGCCTGCACCTGTAGCTAAATCCACGTCACTTACTCTAGCTTTTACAGTCTTCAACCCGTTAGAGATAACTACTGTAGCACCTATTCTAATAACACATTCTTTACCATCCTCAATTGGAACAGTTAAAATAGTACCACTAGCATTGTTAGTACAACCATCGTAAGAAATGTGTAATCTATTTTGTTCAGACCAAATTACTTGATCAGATGTCATTGGCATTTCTGCTCCAACCATTCTTAAGAATCCTTGAAGAGTTCTGTTACCAAATCTTTCTACTTCTGCTTCATACAACTCAGGAAGATATTGTTGAGCAAAAGTTCCTCCACCTGTGGAGCTATCAAAAGATAAGTAATTGCTTGATAAAGCAACCTGCTTTTGATGTGGGAGTAATCCCGGGGCCTTACTTGCGTCTAGTGCCATAATTATTAATTTTAAGTTTTATTTTTTATTTGTTCTTATTTTTAACTTAGAACTATCAACTCCAGAAATCGCTCTTACTTTCATACCATTAATATAAACCTCACCACTAGACGTAGCTCTTGGTTGGTTGCTTATATTTTTGGACTTAGCCATCATATCTTTAACAGCATCGGCTTTGCCTTGCTCATAAAAATGATTAGCTATAGTATCAGCGTTCTGTGCTGCGTATATGGCTTTATGATAGCCCTTAAAATCTTTTACTTCACCTTTGTTATCTAAGAACTTCCCGACTAGGTTTGTTAGATCTGATTGACTATTTGCTACATCTTCGGTGTTACTAACTCCATATCTAAACTTCTTTTCACCAATATTAAAATCAAAACCTTTGAATTCTTGGTTAAAAAAGTTTTTAGTACTAGACTTAAACCTATTATGTTGCTCTTGAACCGTTTTTTGTTCTTCGTTGTATCTATTGAAAAAATCCGTTGCTTTTTGTTGGTCTTGAGTTACGCCTGGTCTCAACTTGATCTCATCGTAATATTTACTCTTTGTTTCCTCTAAAAAGCTTTTGGCTTTTGCAATTTCTTCTTTATAAGCGAGTTTCTTTTTTCTTATATCTCGCTCTTCATCCATGTCCTCGTCATATGAAAAATTATCTTCTAATAAGAAGTTAATCTCTTCCATATCTAAATGAGGTTTTGTCTGTTTATAAAATTCTTTTAATAAAGTATCACTGTCAACATTTGAATAGTCAGCGTTTAATCTAACATAGTCTTCAACAGTTCCACCAGTTTCTTCCATGAACTTAACTAACTTTTCTACATTTTCTGGTAAGTTAACTTCTGGTTGTTTTACTTCAGCTACTGGTTCTTCTTTAATTACTTTTTCTTCTACTACCTCTTCTTCGGTTATCTCTTGTATTGGAGATACTACCTCTTTTTTCTCTTCGGTAGGTTCATCAGTTGTTTCTTTGACGTCTTCTTTAGAAACTTCTTCGCTAATTGGGGATTCGTCGCGAACAAGTACTTCATCTGTTGTTTGCTCTTGAACGGCATCTTCTTTTTTCTCCTCTTCTTTTTTAGATAAATCTACTTTAATAGGTTCATCTTTTTTGTTTAATTTTCTAGGTCTTCCAGGTTTCTTTTTAATTTTAAAGTCACCTTCTTGTTTGACTTCTTCTTTTGACATAATATAATATAATAGTTAATAATTATCTAGGCGTAAATTGCTCTAGTCCAAATCCACCTAGGTTATCATTACCTGCAGATTCAAAGTTTTTAGGTAATAAATCATTTTTTCTTTGATCTATTAATTCTGATTGTTGTGTTGCTTGTATTTTAGTTCTTTCGTCTTTACGATCTTCTTTATTATCTTCAGCTTGTTGCTTAGCTTGACCTTGCATTTGAGCTAGTTGCATATTGTAATTAAACTCTTGCTCCATTAACTGCATCTTAACTTGAGCTTCTCTCTCCATCTTTTGAACATCAAAGTCAGACTTAGCTTTTTCTAACTGTAGTTTTTGTTCAGTTAGTATTTGCTGCTTTTGAGCTTCTGCCATAGCTGTTTGCTCTGCTAATTGAGCATTGGCTTGTGCTTGTGCTTGTATATTAGCTTGTTGAGCTTGCTGATCTCTAGCTGCTTTATCTTTTCTTCTTTTCTTTAACATTTGATTAGCTAACTTTAAATTGTTAACTTCTCTAATATCTATAGCATCTTCAAGATCTATTTGACCACCTTGTAAAGCAATTTGTATGTTTTGTTCTAATACTTGCTTTTCTTCTTCATCTGGCTCTAACTCTAAGAATACACCAAAGTCATGTAAATTTAAATTAGATAATTCATCTAGCGTACCTACATTATACCTTGATATGCTAGAAGCTAATGATTGTCTAGTAAATGGAAATGCTAAAGCATCTGCAACTCTTAATGATATGTTTTCACAAGTTCTAAGAGTTAAGTATAAACTAGACTGTAGTATGTGTCTAGTAGCTACGTTTGAACTAGCAGCTGCAAGCTTTTGTAAACCTACTAACGATTGCTTATCAGGTAATGTACCATCTCTAGCTTCGTTAAGTCCGGTTACATCTCTTATCATTTTTAAATAATACTCATAAGTTTGAATAAGAGCTTGTATTTTACCCATACCATTAGATGTTGCTAACTCTTGAATAGGTACTTTACCAGGGTTCATACCACCATCTTGTGTCATTGATCTACCTACAATAGAACCAGTTTGAAAATACATATTTAATGCTTCAGCTGGGTTGTAATTAGTTCCATTACCAAGATCTACTTCTGCTAAGCCATCTATGTCCATATAAACACCATCAGGCACTATTCTAGACATCACCTGTTGTAGTTTTAAATGAGTAAGCTGTATCATATCAGCAAAACCAGTTATCCTGCTTACAATTGATTCTATGCGACCTTTATATAACCTAGGAGCTACGATGTTATAGTTCATATTAACTTTAACAGTGTCAGCATTTGGCCTAGTCATATTCTCTGCCATCTCCCATTTAAGCATTTTCTCGTGACCTAATATCTTAGCTCCACTATATAATACTTCTATTGATCTAAATGCTTTTTTGAAACTTTCGCTTTCAGGTGGATTAAAATTATCAGACTTTTCTAACGCTTTCTCTAAGCCATTAGCAGTTTCTTTAATTTTAAATACTTGATTAGTATAAG
>WLWG01001790.1_pt1 | contig 18110 bp, 17 predicted proteins | sample 6712871 | NCBI WGS metagenome assembly WLWG01 (sample SAMN12718693, study PRJNA515312) | sponge metagenome | isolation source: marine sponge | host: Mycale hentscheli | place: New Zealand: South Island, Marlborough, Capsize Point | collected 2003-05-01
TCGCAGCAACAGCACAAAACCTGCGCAAACTCGCAAAACTCATTCCACAAACAGTGTGAAACCCAAACGGGAAGTCGTTCCGCAGCCTTCCAGTAGCGGCTAGAACAAACCCTTTTTCATCAAAATCAGCCCGACGCTGACATCTAAGTCTGATGCTGATCATCACTTCCATCGGACGGATCACGCAATTCAAGCTTCAGATAGTCAAACCCAAATTCGATGGTTGGTTTGATAATCTTGAAATAGGGCGACAGATCAAAATCTCTTGGAGCAAACAGAGAGTGGTGACGAATATGCAGAATCTCGCCCACTGCATAAGTTTTGCAATCCTCGTCCAGACAATCCTTGAGCTTGGTAATATCCGGCAAGATTGGATAGCGCACGGACTGATAAGCCTGTGCGATCAGTGTTGAACAGATGGCGCGCGTTGGATCGCCCGATCCAAATGACAACATCTTTCGCCGCCAGCGGATTGGCACCGGAGGGGTCGGCAATAAATAACGCAACAGATCAATGATGTTGTGGGTGTCGTAAGCCTTACCAACACTGTCGACCATAAATTGAACCACCGCCTGGCGGTCGGTTTTGGTCAGACCAACGGGTCGACATATACGGGTGTTGTAGGTCTGGTATTTTTCCAACGGGCGGGCAACGCATCCCTCCCCCAGATTCACCTCGATCAGGCAGGGATGCTGGCCCTCTTCATTGGGTGGCAAAATTTCACCAACATACAGGGCAGAATGAGACCAGGTGGACTGGGTGAGATATTTGATCGCAGCCGAAACTTTCTGGTTGCCTTCAATCAGCAAAACGTCTCCCGGCTCCAGAGCCCGTCGCAGGCTTTCTGGATCTGAAGGCGTATAGGGTTCATAGCCGGAAGACTGGGCCGTCACCTTGCCGGCGATGAATTCTGCAAATCTATCAAGAATGGAACGCGACTCGCTCAAAAACTCCTCCTGTCTCGCCTTGCATAATGTTCAGAATTCAACTGGCAATCAACATTGTTCATGGTGGAGTTATTGGCCATTGCACCCTATTGTTTCAAGATAATTCACGTGAAGTTGCATGTTGTTGAGCAGGCAGTTTTACCCAGTCAGGACCACCGAATGCTTCTCTCACGTTTCGCACGGCCATTTTTTAACAATGCAAAACGGGCCTTTGACTCCCTGTCCGAACAGGAAATTCTGGCGCTGGCAATTTCCAGCGAGGAAGAGGATGCACGTATTTATCAGACCTATGCGGACGGTCTGCGCGATGAATTCCCTGCCTCGGCAGGAGTTTTTGACGAAATGGCCGCCGAAGAGCACGAACATCGCAGACTTCTATTGGAACTGCATCAAAAGCGATTTGGCGACACTGTCCCGCTTATTCGACGCGAACATGTGCGTGGTTTTTATGAACGCAAGCCCGATTGGCTGGTGCGCCCATTGGGAGTTGAAAACGTACGCAAACAGGCCGTTGCCATGGAAGATCAGGCCCGGCGGTTTTACCTCCAGGCCGCACAATCTGCCCGCGATGTTTCGACACGCAAACTTTTGGGAGATCTTGCTGAAGCCGAAACCTCTCACATGTCGCTGGCCGGAAAGCTAACCGATGCCATTATCGATTCCGGTGCGGTCGATGAGGAGGCCGAAACGGAGAAGCGCAAGTTCCTGCTCACCTATATCCAGCCCGGCCTTGCTGGACTGATGGATGGGTCGGTTTCTACACTGGCACCTGTATTTGCCGCCGCATTCGCAACAAAAGACACTTGGGAAACTTTTCTCATCGGCCTGGCTGCATCGATTGGCGCCGGCATTTCCATGGGTTTTACGGAAGCCCTATCTGACGATGGCAAACTGACCGGACGCGGGTCGCCGCTCAAGCGGGGTCTGGCCTCCGGCGTAATGACCACAATTGGTGGCCTGGGCCATGCTCTACCCTATCTCATCAGCGATTTCTGGACGGCGACGTGGATCGCCGGAATTGTTGTGGTGATCGAGTTATGGGCGATTGCCTGGATTCAGAACCGCTATATGGAAACGCCGTTTTTCCGGGCTGCCCTGCAGGTGGTGCTCGGTGGTGCACTGGTGCTGGCAGCTGGGATCCTGATCGGGAACGGCTAATCTTGTGGGCGAGCTAATTATCACCCACCATCAGGGCGATAGTTCGCTTCAGCAGATCGATATCCTCGTCACGTGACAAGCGGTGATCGCCGTCCTTAACCAATGTCATCTGAACATCGTCGTGGGCGAGAGCTTCCACCAGATGTAGAGCATGGGTATAAGGCACGTCGGGGTCTTCCATACCTTGCAAAATGCGAACCGGGACACCAACAGCCAGATCACCGTTCAACACCTGATTGTTGCGTCCGTCTTCGATCAACTCCCGGGTAATGACATTTGGTTCGTCTGAATAAGCACTGGGTTCTTCTATGTAACCTTTGTCCTGTAAGTCCTTGCGTTGCTCATCGGTAAACGCCGGTTCCATCAGGCGGGTGGCGAAATCGGGCGCCGGTGCAATCAGCAACAGTCCGGCGAGCCTGCCTTGCTCTTTGCGTTTTTTCAGTTCCTCGGCCAGCCGCAGGGCAATCCAACCGCCCATTGACGATCCCACAAGAATTTGCGGCCCTTCCGTACAAGAAAGAAGAACCGCTAAACTTTCATCTACCCAACGAGAGATTGTCCCGTCGACAAATTTGCCCCCCGACGAACCATGACCCGAATAATCAAATCGCAGGCTTGCACAGCCCAGGCGTGCCGCAGCGTCGACCATTGCCATCGCCTTGGTGCCATCCATGTCGGAGCGAAAACCTCCAAGCCATATCAAGCCGGGCTTTGCTTCACCATTGCCGCTGATTTGCGGCGCCGCCTGCATCAGGGCAATGTCTACGGTTTGATCGTTCCAGACGTGGCTGAGCGTTGATTTGGATTCCACGAAAATACCTTCCGGTTTTGGTTGACGCCATCACGTGCTGGCAGCATATCCTTGTAAAACACTGCTTCGGCAAGAGAGATGATGCAACCACCAAAAATACTACAAGTGATTCCTGCACTGGAAACAGGTGGTGCTGAGAGAACAGCTTTGGATATTGGCGACGCCATTATTGCCAAAGGCTGGACATCGCTTATCGCCAGCTCAGGGGGCAGAATGATTGACCAGCTCACCGACAGCGGCAATCAACATTACCTGCTCCCTTTGAGTAGCAAAAATCCGTTCACTATCTGGCGCAATGGGAACCGTCTCGCCAGCATAATAGAGCAAGAGAATATCGACATAATTCACGCCCGGTCGCGAGCCCCTACCTGGTCAGCACTTATTGCCGCCCGGCGCACCGGAATTCCGTTTGTTACCACCTATCATGGTTCCTACAATCAAAGGTCCCGATTGAAGGCGTTATATAATTCGGTCATGGCGCGGGCCGATGTGGTGATTGCCAATTCAGGATGGACCGGAGATTTGATTGCTTCACGAAACCCTTGGGCAAAGGACCGGATTGTCGTCATACACCGGGGCACCGACTTTGCTCACTTTTCAAAGCAGGCGATTTCAAAACAACGGCTGGAAGCACTTCGACAAAAATGGTCTTTGACCGATGAGCATATCCCGATTGTTCAACTCGCCCGCTTAACCGGGTGGAAAGGTCAGGAGACCGTCATAGAAGCCGCCAGCAAGATTGTTGAAGGCTTCCCAAATGCCCGTTTTATCTTGGCTGGTGACGAGCAGGGTCGTTCAAACTATCTGTCGCGCCTGAAACAAAGGATTGCAGAATTTGGGCTTCAAGATCACGTCCTGTTGCCCGGCCATTGCGACGATCCTGCCGCCGCTATGGCACTGTCGGAACTGGTCGTGGTGGCATCGACCCAGGCCGAAGCATTTGGCCGTGCAGCCGTTGAAGCCGGTGCGTTGGAGATACCGGTGATCGTCAGTGATATTGGTGCGGTTCAGGAAACCGTTTTGGCACCACCAGCAGTAGCTGAAGACAGGATAACAGGATGGAAAGTATCGCCGGGAGATTCCGATGATCTGGCTCAATCCCTGCGCCATGCTCTTGGTCTGACCCCAAAACAGCGCCGCGAAATTGGCAAAAGGGCTCGCAAGCGCGGCCAAAGTAACTTCTCCTTGCAGCAGATGTGCGAAAAAACCATGGCCATTTACGAAGATTTATTGGCCAGTTCAGGTAAAAATCAGTCACCAAACGTGTAAAACCAGTGGTGTTTTTCATTTCAGAACATGCTATGTGGCATGAGAATTTGAAGCTTGGATCCTCGCCAAACCGGCAAGATCGGGCACCATAACCAGGAGAAGACCGCTATTCGTCGTCCACATAGAGCAGCCGCGCCACAAAAATCTGGCCCGCGCGCAAACCAGGAAATTACCGCTCCGGAAGTCCAACTGATTGATGCTGAAGGAACCAACCACGGCACAGTTGCATTAGATACCGCCCAGGACATGGCCCTGGAGGCCGGCCTTGATCTGGTCGAAATTTCACCGACCAACCGCCCACCAATCTGCAAGATCCTCGATTTCGGCAAGTACAAATACGCCGCTCAGAAAAAAGCAGCTGAAGCGCGCAAAAAGCAAAAAACCATCGAAGTCAAAGAGATCAAGATGCGTCCGAATATCGACACACATGATTATGATGTGAAGATGCGGGCGGTAAAACGTTTTTTTGATGATGGCGACAAGGTCAAGATCACATTGCGGTTTCGCGGCCGTGAGATGGCCCATATGAATCTGGGCATGGATTTGCTGAAAAAGGTTCGAGAAGACACTGAGGACATTGCCAAGGTGGAGGCCGAACCAAAGCTGGAAGGCCGACAAATGATGATGGTATTGGCTCCTCGCTAACCGTATTTTGGATTTGAATTGAAAGAGGCGCGGCTCAGAAATTGGACCGCGCCTTTGATGTTTGGAACCACCCCGACAATCGCGAAAACAAAAAAACCTATTTGCGCGTCAATAGGCAGTTGCGTCGGGTGAGGAAATATACTGCGAGAACCAGGGGTATTGGCGCGCATCGAAAATGGATTTCAACCAGTCAATTACGGTCCGGACCTGCTTGTAATTTCCAGCGTCGCGCTGATAGGTCAGATAAATGTCTCCTGAATAACGCAGTTCGCCCAGCAGTGGTACCAAATCCCGCTCAATGTTGTTGAGATAGGTTGGCAACAAGCCGATTCCTGCACCATGAGACACCGCGGCGAGATGAGAGGCGCAGGTATTTGTTGTGGCGACAATGTTATTTCGAGAAAGCGTAGGCATCAATTTCGCCCAGTTTAGCTCGTTGTCTGTCGTCATTTCCAATTCGACAAGGTTGAAACGCTTAAGATCGCTGCTTGTGTTGGGCTCCCCCCAACGCTCGACAAATCCGCGCGTGGCAAATGGCTGCGTGTTCAAATAGCCCAATCGCGTTACGATAAGACTGTCCTGGTTGGGCGGGTTGGTTTGAACGGCAATATCGCAGTGTGTGAGAGTGTTGCCCGGTGACTGAACCGCGCATCGAAAGTCCAGTTGAAATTGCGGGTTTGATAGCTGAAATGCGATAGAATGTGGAATCAGCCAAAAAGTTCCCAATGATTCCTCAACATGAATCGATATCCGCGGCGATTGTGCACGCTCGGACTTGAGCAATTCGCGCGAAACCTTCATTGAGGCTTCGAACATGTCATTGCCAGCCGCAAACAGGCGTTCTCCCTGATCGGTTAAATGTGCGCCCGACACATCTCTAACCAGCAAACGACAATTCATTTGATGCTCCAGATATTGCAGGCGTCGACGCAGTGAATTGACCGACCTGTTGGTCTTCCTGCTGGCCGCTCTAAAGCTGCCGCATTGAGCAACCAACCTAAATAGCTGGATATCTGTCCAATTAAAACTCAGTTCCGTCTGTTCCATATCAGGAACAGGGTGATGTGATTCTGTGGCGGTCATGTATTCCCTCACTTGACCTAGGATGTTCTGCATGGGGTATCGCAAACCAACTTTCATGCAGGTAGCAATGCAGCTTAACTCACAGATACAATTGAACATTTCTACGCTCGTCAAGTTAACGACCCGACGCAAAACTTATATTCCTGCCTGCTGGAAGTATGGATTTTGAAACCGCGGGCCCCACCTAATTACTCGATTGTTGCAGCGCGAAGGCCGACGTGACCCGCGCCCATGACCGGGATTGCTGGCAACTTCCAGGTGTTCCACCTCGCTTGAGCGACGATATCGAATTTCTGGTCAAATATGGGTGCGATATCAACATGCTGATTGATGTTGAAAAACGTGCCAGGAAACTGAAATTGCCGGCCTCCACGGTGCTAACCACATCAGGAGCGCTTTCCCAAGACACTTACTATCGGGTAGTCGCCCAAGAACTTGGCCTGGAGTTTGTTCCGGATTCACCAGCCGATCCAAGACCGATTACCCAACCGGTGTCTTTCGATGGGCTTCACAAATTGGCCCGCGTCCTGCCCATCAGCAAGGTGCGTAGTTCCGTAGAAATCGATTTTGGGCCGCGAGAATTTCATCTTGCACCGGACCGAAATCTGTTGCGACTGCTCAAGAGACACTTCAAGCGTTCGATGCAACTTAAGCACCGCCTGAAGATAAGCAGTCATAGTTCAAATCTGCAAAACCTGATCGAGCGCTGCAGTTCGTCGCTGTTGTTCAATGCCAGAAACAGCCTGCATTCAAACTTGCCTCAATGTTCTGCAAAACACGTCATTACGGTTGCCCAGACCATTCGGATCATACTGACATTTCAAGTCACTACCGTTCTTTGGCTCAAGTTTGATACTTTCGTGCCTGTTCTGCTCCATGTGATCGCATTGTTGCTCTATTTGGGCAGGGCTGGCTTAAGATTCTTCGCGTGGAAGTTACTGAAAACCCGTAAGACTTTGTCTCTCGTCACAGACTTCGCGGATGAAGATTTACCGATTTATTCTGTTCTGGTGGCGCTGCATGATGAAGCCGGTGTGGTGGAAGAGCTGGTCATTTCGCTTTCGAAGATCGACTGGCCATGGGAATTTTTGGAAATCAAACTGGTTTGCGAAGCAGATGATCGGCTGACCTTGGAAGCCTGTCACTCTGTCTTGAAAAACAACCAATATCCAATGGTCTCAATTGTGAAGGTACCGGCGTGCGAGCCTCGCACTAAGCCCAAGGCGCTGAACTACGCATTGCAACTGTGTCGCGGTAAATTTGTCGTGGTTTACGATGCAGAGGACCGGCCGGACCCTCAGCAACTGAGACAGGCTTATGAAAAATTTCGTGCAGGACCACCAAATCTAGCGTGTTTGCAAGCTCCGTTGGTCATCGAAAATTCCGGGACCAATTGGTTGTCTCGCATGTTTGCAATTGAATATTCGGCACTATTTGACGGATTACTGCCAGCGCTTGGATCAAAACAATTACCCCTGCCTTTGGGAGGATCATCAAACCACTTCAAACGAACAACCCTTGTCCACATAGGTGCCTGGGACCCTTACAACGTGACGGAAGATGCTGATCTTGGGTTGCGGTTGGCGCGGGCGGGTTGCTGGGCTGCGGTGCTGAGCTGCCCCACCTTCGAAACGGCCCCGACAAAGTTGGGTGTCTGGTTGCCACAGCGCACACGCTGGTTCAAAGGCTGGTTTCAAACCTGGCTGGTTCACACTCGGCAGATCCGGCTGTTATATCAGGACCTTGGAGTGGCAGGGTTTATAAATTTCCAATTGATGACATTGGGAACGGCGCTGTCTGCTCTGACCAATCCGTTTTTACTATACTTCGTGATTACCGCATTTTTGGATATTGCACAGCATAGCCCCCCGGTCTGGAAACAATATCTTCTGGTTCTGGATTTAATCAGTTTTGCGGCCGGATATGGTATTTACATGCTGCTGGCCGCCCGCACTCTGCGCCTGCGCGGCATGACTGCCTACAAATCAATGTTTTGGGCACTCCCGGTCTACTGGGTGCTGACGTCGGTGGCGGCCTGGCGGGCGATTATGCAACTGTTTAAATGCCCCCATAAATGGGAAAAAACGCCGCATACCAGAAGACAATCTGCAGATTAACCCAGCAAGAGGTTGAGTAGGTAATATCAGCAGAAAAGTTTGCCTTGGCCAATTTGGTGCTTCAATCACGAGAAACCTGGCTGCCACCCATGTTTTTCTTGCGAATGTTGCTGACATTTATCATTGTCCGCCCATGACCAAGCTTTCAAAACTCCTTGCTCTGTTGCTGTTGGCGATTACCGCACTTCTTTCAACTGTGCCCGTACAAGCTCAATTGTTGATCCCAAAATCCGAAACCTCTAACGCCACCAGCGGCCTTGATCTTCTGCTGGACGAGGCCCGGCGGGACGGTTCCACCGTTGTGGTAATCAGCCCTGGAAACAGTGGAACCGGCGCCGATGCATCCGCCTCGAATATGCGGGCCGAAATGTTTCTCAAGGCTCGAAAGCGTATCAAGGAAATCGTCCAATCGAGCCCTCAATTGGCAAGCAATATGGCCGGAACACTTAAGGCTGCCAGCCCGGATGGATCCTGGTTTTGGGTATTCCGGGCATTGGGAACCGCTCTACTGGGCCTGATTATTGGTTGGTATGCGACACGCCCCATAATCATGTGGTCGTTTAAGAATGTCCTCGCCCAGCCCGATGTCGAACCGCAGACGACAGCTGACAAAATTGCCTATCTGTTATCGCGAGCTATGTTTGCGTTGATTTATGTCATCATCTATTTTGCCGTTGCCATGTTGGTGGCGGTGATACTGGATTCCGGACATGAGCCAACGCGGCGTATCATCTTTGAGGTTGTTGCCTGGTACTGTGTCTACAGATTCATGCGTCATGGCGTATCCTGGAACATCTTTGCAGGAGATATGCCAAAGTACCGTCTGGTCAATTTGAGCAATGATGAAGCCGTTAGACTTCATACCCACTGGCAAATCGGCGTGGGTGTTTTCGCCTGCTACGCTGCCTTCGCTCGATTTGCGGGTATTACTGGCGAAGACCAGATTGCTGCAGGACTGATCGGAGTTCTGACGCCAGAGAATATCAAACTTTTGCAAATCAGTTCAGCAATGTTGGCGTCGCTGATATTGATCATCTACGTGCTAAAAGACTGGAAAACCTGGCAACAGGTATTTGCACCGTCGGATAGTGGTGCGGCATTTTACACCTGGCGCAGGAATCTTGCCCGATTGGTGCCCATCATCGCTGTGGTCTATTCGACTTTTGCCATGGCCATGTTTGTCTACCGTCTGGCATTGGATCAACCTTCCCCCGGAGTAGTGATCGCCGCACCATTTGCGATCTTCTATGTAGCAATCATTGTCTACGGATTGGTTTTGATCATCATCCAGGCGATGTATAACAGGCGCATTCGTCGGTTTGAAGCGCTGGCTGAAGCTGAACGCCAGCGGGCGGAACAGCAAATGGAAAATGTCGATACCGATGCCGGCGAAGAAATGCAGGTTGGTCCATCTTCTGTCACTTCCGCGATATTTGAATATCAACCTATGTTCCGGGGGCTTTTTGAAGCCGCCGCATTGGCTGTGGTGATCGCCGTTGCACTGGGTGAGCTGGCTCGCGTTTGGGGTGTACCCGTGGGCAGTGAAGGCAACATCTGGGCAGCATTTCTCGACATAATTCTCGCAGCAATACTGTGCTGGCTGGCCTATTCTGCAGTGCGCATCTTCGTCGACAAAAAGCTGGAAGAAGAAGGCGGAGATTTCGAATTGGAAATGGGTGGTGACGGCGGCGGGGCAGGAGCGACGAGAACCGCCACATTATTGCCGATCATGCGCTATGCCATGATGATAGTCATATTCTCCGTTGCCGCCATGGTGATATTGTCTCGAATGGGTGTTGATGTGGCGCCTATATTCGCCGGGGCCGGTGTTGTTGGAATCGCTGTTGGATTTGGCGCTCAAACCCTGATCAGGGACATTTTTTCCGGAGCATTCTTTCTGCTTGATGATGCATTTCGCCGCGGTGAATATGTCGATATCGAGGGGGTAAAAGGCACGGTTGAAAAGATATCCATCCGATCGTTCCAACTGCGCCATCATCTGGGCGCGCTACACACGATACCATTCGGAGAAATCAAACAGCTGACAAATTATTCCCGCGACTGGGTGCTGATGAAATTGCCACTGCGCGTAACCTACGATACCGACACGGAAAAGGTTCGCAAATTGGTCAAGAAGTTAGGTCAGGAATTGCTGAACCATCCCCAGGTGGGTCACACATTCATGCAACCATTAAAAAGTCAGGGCGTATACAAGATGGAAGACAGCGCGATGATTATTCGTGTTAAATTCATGACCAAACCGGGCGAACAATTTGTCACCCGCAAAGTGGTTTATGAGAGCATTCAGGACTTGTTTGCCCGTGAAGGCATTAAATTCGCCCACAAGGAAGTTACGGTTCGACTGGCCGATAAGTCGATTGACGATCTCACCGAAGAAGAAAAACAGGCCGTGTCCTCGGCCGCTCGCAGCATTATCGACGCTGAAGCTGAAGAAGCACTGGCCGCAGCGGGGGGCAAACCAGCAGATGGCGGGCGCTAGAGCAGAGTTGGATTCTGATAGCCCGATTGGTTCCCATCGTGCGCGATTCTGGCAAAAACTGATCTGGCAAATTTGCGACTGGCATCCGCTGCCGCAAAAGTGGCGCCAGAAACTTCGCAAACGCTATGCCCGCAAGGTCGTCGGCCCATTTGATATTACCCATGATGATATGCGGTTTCGACTTTACCCGTCAGAAAACTATTGCGACCGAGTGCTTTTCGGGCGCGACGAATTGCCCGAAAAAACCGAGCATGAAGCCCTGTTGGACGTCCTGAAGCCGGGCATGGTGTTTGTTGATATCGGTGCCAATGTCGGAACTTACTCGATATTCGTGAGCGCAAAGCTTGGTGGCGATTGTACAATTCTGGCGATGGAACCGCATCCACGCACCTATCAAAAACTTCAGTTCAATCTGCAGGCAAACGGCATTTCAATCGGCAGCGCACATAATGTCGGCGTCGGGCCGTCTCGCGGCAAAATTGAATTATGGTCTGATGGCGGCAGTAATATTGGGCATACTTCGATGGTCAAAGGCGGCACGTCCAACCCCAAAGTCAGCCATGAAGTTGACATAGTGCCATTGATGGACTTGCTGCGAGAGAATTCGATTTCCGCAATTGATGTCTTGAAGATTGATATCGAAGGATTTGAGGATCAGGCTTTAGCACCATTTTTTGATACGGCTGAAGAGGCAGTGTGGCCGCGCCACATTCTTATTGAAATCGCCCACCAGAATCTCTGGCAACGGGATCTTCTGGCAATGCTCGATGCCCGCGGATATGCGGAACGATTTCGGACCAAGGAAAATCGGTTGCTGTCGCTATAGAGCCCCTCAGGCGTCGCCTTCGACAACACCTACAAACGGTAATTCCCGAAACGCATAGGCTACGTCCATCCCGTAACCAACGACAAAATGATCGGGACATTCAAAGCCGGTATAGTCCGCGTCAATATCGGCCTTGCGCTTGGAATGCTTGTCGAGCAGAACGGCCACCTCAACATTACGAGCGCCGCGTTCCACCATAAGGTCATGGGCGAATTTTAGTGTATTGCCGGATTCCAGAATATCATCAATCAACAGCACATCACGGCCCTCAACCTCGCTATCGATATCGCGCAAAACCTGTACTCCGGTAGATTCTGTACCTTTGCCGTAGCTGGATAAGGTGATGAATTCAACTTCAGGAGCGATGCCCTGGGCATGCATGGCGCGGATCAGATCGGCGGCAAAAATGAAGGAACCCTTGAGGATCGCTATCACCAGCAGATCGTGATGGATTTTACCCTGCATTTCAGCTGCCATTGCAAGATTGCGCTCAGCAATCTGATCGGCAGAAAACAAGGTTGAAATGCGTTTCCCGCGGACTTCGATCATGGTTCACTCGGACTTGATTGGCGATACCTTATCTAGAACCTTTGAGGGCATAAATTCAATGTCAACATTGACGGTTTCAGCAGGAAAGTCGTGTGCAACTGCTGTGAATCGACCGGTTTCCCCGGCCGCAAGGTTGTCCTTGTTGGCGCTGACCGTCCAGGCGTAGAGATTGGCTTTTTCCCGACCACGCATAATCAGCTTTACCGGCGGTACCGGCACGGCGTTGTCAGCAATGTTTAAAATCTCGCCTTTGACAATCAGTTGGCGGATGCCATCCTTGTCGACCTTGGTTGTCACAACATTGGCAAATTTCAACCCCGGATTATCCGATACCAGTCCAACGGCCTGATACATAGCCACCGTCTGAGGCAAAGTTTGCATGATCGGGGCGCGCAATCCCACTGCACCCGCAATCAGCATAAGGCCGGTCAAAATTGCGAACGGCAACGCCAGTGATTTCTTGCTTGGCAATTGTGACGCTGGTTCCCGATCAACATAGATCGGTGTCTTTTTTTGCTGTTTTGGCATGACCACGGGAAGGTCGGTTTTGATGGCCGCTCGGTCATCGGCCAGATCACTCAACTCCGGGGTCAGACTGGGAGCATCAAGTTTGATGCGCGGTGCTTTTTCGCCACCGATTTTCCACTCAAACTCGCATTTACCACATTGCAGGGTGCGCGATTTCAACACATCGGATGGCGGGTCGCGAAATCTGGCTTCACATTCTGGACAAATTACAGTCATGACGGCCTTATGATGCAAGTACGGTCGCGTCGGATGACCGGTTGCGATAGGGTTGACAAATTCTTGCTATTTTTAACGGCAAAATGGTTAACGCATGATTTACCACTGACTGTGGTTGAGCGTGATAACCGATCAGTCGGGTCTTGATGTTGCCTAACCTGTCGACTGTATTAAGTCTGTGTTAACCATAAATGGCCGACACCGGAAATTAATTTGGTAAAGGTTAGGGTCAGGACCCTAGTTTCGGGAACTCTCATGATCCGCTTTGAAAACGTTGGTGTTCGTTATGGATCGGGCGATGAAATTCTCAAAGATCTGACTTTTGCTATCGAGCCCGGGTCATTTCAATTTCTCACCGGGCCTTCAGGCGCAGGCAAAACCAGTCTGCTGCGTCTGCTGTTTCTATCGCTGCAACCAACACGCGGTCAGATCAGCATATTCGATCAGGATGCGTCGATGTTGACGGTCAGGCAATTGCCGTCGATTCGTCGCAGGATCGGCATCGTTTTTCAGGACTTTCGGCTGCTCGATCATCTCACTCTTTATGAAAACGTGGCGCTGCCACTGCGGGTTCGCGGAAAGGAAGAGACCGGCTATCGCAAAGACGTCGTTGACCTGTTGAAATGGGTCGGCCTGAGCGATCGAATTGACGCTCACCCGTCGGTATTGTCGGGTGGAGAACAGCAACGAGCCGCTATTGCGCGGGCTCTGATAGATCAACCGGAAATGCTGCTGGCGGATGAACCGACCGGCAATCTGGACCCGACCCTGGCGCGCCGTTTGTTGAGATTGTTTATCGAGTTGAATCGCAACGGAACTTCCGTTGTCATCGCGACTCATGATCTCAACCTGATGGACCAATATGACGCAAGAAGACTTGTGCTCAATGAGGGGCGTCTGCAGATCTATGAATGAGCCCATCCCCACCCATTATGCCAAGTCCGAAGCGGCTGGGGTTCAAAAACCAGCGCCGGACCCCGCCATGCGTGACCGGGAAATGCAGTCGATTGTGCCGCGCGAATCGGTTGCCGGATCGGCGCTCACACTGGTCATCGCAATTATGGCTTTTCTGTCCAGCCTGACATTGGGTGCAGTGTCTCTTGTCAACGACACGGCACAGGGCTGGCAAAATCAAATCGCCCGGGAGGTCACCATACAGGTGCGACCGGTGGCAGATGTCGACATCACGACAGCGGTGGAATCGGCACGCCAAATCGCCAGCAGCTTTGCCGGCATCAGCACGGTTGAAGTCGTTGACGAGGCTCAGACAAATGCCCTGCTGGAGCCATGGCTGGGTGCCGGGTTGAGTTTGGAAGAATTGCCCCTACCCCGGTTAATCACCGTGATTGTCGACAGCAGCAATCCACCCGATATTGCCGGACTGAGTGCCAGGATCGTTGAAACCGTGCCTGGTGCAACCGTGGACGACCACCGCGCCTGGATCGACCGACTGACCACGATGGCGACGACTACAATTCTGGTCGGCGTTTTCGTTTTCATATTGATTATGGCGGCAACCATATTGACGGTAATTTTTGCAACCCGTGGTGCAATGGCCGGTAATCGGCACGTGATTGAAGTACTGCATTTTGTAGGCGCTGAACAAAGTTTCATTGCCGGTGAGTTTCAACGACACTTCTTGTTTCTGGGATTGAAAGGAGCGATGGCTGGTGGGGCTTTGGCGTTGATCAGTTTCCTGGTTGTTGGAATTTGGGCACAAAGCAATGTTCACGATCCGACCGCAGACCAGGTAAATGCACTGTTTGGAACTTTTTCCGTTGGATTGGGCGGTTATGTCGGCACCGTTGTACTTGTCTTTATCATCGGGTTGCTGACAGCGATAACCTCGCGTCACACGGTCATCCGCCATGTAGATGCATTGGATGGCATCAAGGCTGTTCACCAATCGTCGAATTGATGATAGGGCTCAAAGACGACATATTCGGCTGATAACTCGGTTGCCATGCCACTTGAAAGGGTGTCCATGACCGGAATTGAATTTCCCAAAACCAACAATAAACCGTCTGTGGCGCGCCGTGCAGTACGCGGTAGCGGGAAGCTGACGTCCTGGCTGTTCAGGACGGTTATGAAACTGCTGCTGATCGTGATATTTGTCGGCGCTGGAATTTTCGTTGGTGGCTTCCTGCAATTCACCAGCAAAGTTTCCGACACTGTGCAGCCCATCGATGTCGAGCCCGCTGATGCCATTGTCGCACTGACCGGGGGCTCAACCCGGATTGCAACTGCTCTGGAGTTGCTGTCACAGAAAAAGGGACAGCGACTGCTTATTTCCGGTGTGAACACCGACACCCAAACCGCTGATATTCAGGCCATGCATCCAACAAAGTCGGATTTGTTTGACTGTTGTGTGGATCTGGAACGGATTGCAGCCGACACAATCGGCAATGCGGAAGAGTCGGCAAAATGGGCAAAACAGAATGACTATCAAAGCCTGATCATCGTCACCAGCGCCTACCACATGCCCCGTAGCCTGCTGGAATATCGACGCCAGATGGGCGACGTAGAACTGGCCCCATATGCGGTTCCGTTGGACTCCATCAATAACGAAGAATGGTGGAAGAATGCCACAACTTTGCGCTTCATGGTGAACGAGTATCTGAAATATATTGGCGCCCGTGCCAGAGACTACATCAACCCGCAGACATTTGATGCATTGCGCGGCAACATGTTTGGCGACAAACAAAACTGATTACAGGCCCTAGTTCCCGACAATCAAATCCAGGATTGTTTTCTGGCCGCGGTTTTCAAGCGCCCGATGCACCCGTGTTCGCAAATTGGCGGTTTGCCGATCTATTTTAGCGTTCTGGCCAGTCAACCGGGCGCGAAATTTCGGTAATGGAATTTCCACTGGCAGACTGGCGAGATAGACGGGTTGGCCTGGCAGTGCGCGGCGCGGCAGATCGCGCAACGCAGCCGTCATGAAATCCTTCCATACGATCGCCGGAATGGATCCACCGGTAACTTTCCGAGTTGGCTGATTATCGTCATTGCCAAACCAGACCCCGGTGACCAGGTGGGCGGTGTGGCCGATGAAAAGTGCGTCCCGGAAGCCCTGGCTCGTTCCTGTCTTGCCACCGGCAACATGACCCGACAGTCGCGCAGCCCTGCCTGTCCCATTTTCAACTACATCACGCAACATGGCGTTCATCATGCCCAACACTGACGGGTCGATGACCTCTAGCGGCAGAGCGGCAGGTCGTTGGTAAAGAACTTTGCCGCCATTGGTGGAGATCCGATTGATAAGATAGGGATTCGCCTTGAGTCCGCCATTGGCGAAGGGAATGTAAGCGGCTGACAGTTCCAGCAAATTTACCTCAGAAGTGCCTAGTGAGAGGGACGCGTTGGCGGTCAATTTGGAATCTATGCCCAATCGTTTTGCCGTCTTGGCGACGTTTGTCGGTCCGGCTTGCATCGTTAGTTGAGCAGAAATGGTGTTGAGTGATTGGGAAAACGCCTGTGATAATGTCACCGCTCCGCGAAACTTCTGATCATAATTTTCCGGCTGCCATTTGCCAATTCGAACCGGTTCATCATTCATAACTGTCTGGGGCGAATGGCCGCGCTCGATGGCATTGAGCCAGACAAAGGTTTTGAAAGCTGAACCGGGTTGTCGCCTGGCCTCGATCACGCGATTGAACTGGCTTTCTCCATAATTGCGTCCGCCGATCAGGGCACGAATTGCACCATCGGGTGCCATTGCAACCAGCGCGCCCTGAGAAACCCGACGGCTCTTGCCGTGTTTACCCAACGCCCCGGACAGAGATTCTTGCGCAGCTGTCATCATATAGGGCGACAGGCTGGTCTCCACGACGATATCCTGTTTGACCTCGCCAATCAGGTGTTTCACCCTTTTGGCAATCATATCGGCGACAAAGTGCTCCGGGCCAGAGCGATAATGACGGGCATTTTCTCCCGGTTTGATGTTCTTGACGTTTACATATCCAGGCTTGATGTAGCCTTCGCGCTGCATGGCGGCCAATACGGTTTGGGCCCGGCGTTGTGCCAGAATGGGGTCTCGGGTTGGGGCATATTTGGATGGTGCCTTAAGAAGGCCGGCCAGCAAGGCTGCTTCTGCAATAGTTACGTGTTTGGCGGACTTGCCGAAATATCGCCGTGCAGCAGCATCAACGCCAGTGGCTCCGGCTCCAAAATAAACCCGGTTGAGATACAGTTCGAGTATCTCTGCCTTGGAGTATTTGGCCTCCAGCCAAAATGCCAGGATCAACTCCTGGACCTTGCGTCCAAAAGTTCGTTGGGGGGTCAAAAACAGGTTTTTGGCCAATTGCTGGGTTAATGTGGACCCACCTTCGCGCAAGCGCTTTTGCATGACATTGCGGAACATTGCCCGGGTAAAACCGATGGGATCAAAGCCGAAATGTGAATGAAATCGTCTGTCTTCAATTGCTATGACAGCTTGGGCAATATGCGGCGACATGTCTTCCAGGCGAAGCGCCTTCCCGCCCGTTACGCCACGGTTTCCAACCAGTGATTTGTCATCTGCAACAATGCGCATATTGGGTGGGCGTTCGGGAACTATCCAATCATCCGCGCTTGGAAGTTGAGCGGCGTAGTAACCCACAATCCCGGCAACGATAATTCCGCTCCACAGCGAAAATACCACCCCCCAGTAAAAAAGACGCGGAGCAGGCCTGAACACAAGGCGCATAATCCGCCAAAACCAGGACGGCTTTTTCGACTTCTTACGAGATGTCTTTCTGGATGGTTTGGCTTTTTTGGCACCGGCGTCGACCCGTCGTGATCGCGACGCCCGAATATCTCCCTCGGATTTATCGGAAAACCGGGGTTCAATTCGCTGCTTGGAGCGCTGTTTCGGGCGGGATTTGCGGGCCATCAGGCTTTTCAACTGCAAAACAGGGTTAGCGGAAGACAAAGCTTAGCCAGCGCACTTTAAGCACCGGTAAAGGAAACCGTTAACCAGCGTCGATTAGTGCAATCACTTTTTAGAAAGTTCGATCAAACTTAATACTTTCTTGCCTCCTTTGAGCGAGACTTGGCGCATGATGAAAGAAGCCAACATTTCAAACAACTCAGCGACCAGCCATGCTGTGTCGACGGATCGGGTTGCGTGGGTGGATGTCGCCAAGGGCATCTGCATAATTTTGGTTGTTATGATGCACACCACTCTCGGTTTGGAAAAGTCGATGGGTGTTACCGGTTGGATGCACTATCTGGTGGAATTTGCCAAACCCTTCAGAATGCCCGACTTTTTCATGATTTCGGGGCTTTTTCTGGCAGCCACGATCAACCGGCCATGGCGACTTTATCTTGATCGCAAGGTGGTGCATTTCTTCTATTTTTGTAACTACCCAGCTACCCCAACCTGATGCTTTTATAGACGGCCCATCAGACGGGTCTGAGATTGAGGATGAGCTGATCAGGCGCGGTTTTCAAGGTTTTCAGGATGTCCCAACCTTGTTTT